>Ga0209979_1000030_pt1 | contig 284229 bp, 290 predicted proteins | sample AnhtaG_FD_183114 | JGI IMG/M metagenome (GOLD analysis project Ga0209979, IMG submission 183114) | Deep subsurface microbial communities from Anholt, Denmark to uncover new lineages of life (NeLLi) - Anholt_01485 metaG (SPAdes) (version 2) | ecosystem: Environmental > Aquatic > Marine >...
TATTAGTTTACCGAAAAGCCACAGAAGTATCGCAGCTACTACTCCCAGCGTTAATGATGGAACAGCGCCCACGAGAGCCTCTCTGGATTCCCTGCTTACCTTCTCATAATATCCCTTTGAAGGAGCTTTTTCTTTTCTGCTAGGTATCTCTGCCATAAAATCACCTCTTTACTTCTTTCATAGAGTAACAGAAGTAATATAAAAAGATTTTCGATTCAAATGAAAAATATTAAGTTTTATATAGTAAATTGAGAATATTATTGACAGGAATGGGAACACGATTAAAGTCTTAGTCGCCTTTAGAGGTTCAAGGGTTGCTGATGTAAAGACAGCCTTGTTTTCCCTTTCAGATAGTAAGAATGTAATAGAAAAATGGTGATTGGTAAGGAGGTGAGAATGTGCCTTCGCATGGTGCGTTGTCTAAGGCGGGCAAAGTTAGATCTATAACTCCTAAAATAGAGTCAAAAAAGAGAAGCTCTTCGGGTCCAAGAGTTAACAACTGTAAGTGATATCATAAACGCTTCGTTTTGGGCAGAAACGGTCAATACAAACCTGATTACAGACGCCGCAGATGATCCTCCAATCACGCGCAAATAAGAATTGAAAACGAGAATCTGAAAAATTGACGATAAAGTGTTGTATGTACTCCCCTCAAAGAGGAGAAAGGAGAAAACAATGAATTTTGGCGAAAAAGCAAGGGACAAAAATTCTGATCCTGAACCAAAATCACAAGTTGAACGTGTGAGAGTTCAACGTTGCCCAGAATGTGGTAGCAAAAGACTTATGAGTGATCATAGGTGCGCCGAAATAGTTTGCATGGCCTGCGGCTTCGTAATAGCAGCAAAGATAGCTGACAGGGGACCGGAATGGAGAGCTTTCACCAGTGAACAAAGGGCGAAACGCACAAGAGTTGGCGCTCCGTTAACGTACACAATTCATGATAAAGGGTTATCCACAATAATTGACTGGCACGACCGAGACGGTCGTGGAAAAAGCTTGTCATATGGACAGAAGGCACAGATGTACCGCCTTAGAAAATGGCACCGCCGCATAAGAGTTTCAGACGCAACAGAACGTAACCTCACCTTTGCCTTATCTGAAATGAGCAAAATCGGTAACAACCTAAACCTTCCCAAAAACATCCTTGAAACAGCCTCCGTTATATATCGAAAAGCCCTTAAGGAACGGGTAATACGTGGCAGATCAATTCAAGGCATAACTGCCGCAGCAATCTATTTAGCTTGCAGACAATGCAAACTGCTCAGAACATTAGACGAAATAGCACAAGCGTCAAACATGAACAAGAAAGAAGTCGGTCGCAACTACCGTTTCCTAATCAAAAAGCTTGACTACTCTATCCCGCTCGTTAAGCCAAGCCGGTACATAGCAAAAATTTCAAGCCAGCTGACAATGCAGGGGAAAACTGAGGAATTAGCTCACAAAATTTTAGCAGCCGCAAAAGAGTTGAAACTCACTTCAGGACGAGGCCCCATGGGCATGGCCGCCGCGGCAAGCTACATAGCGTCCGTGCTATCAGGGGAAAGGACGACACAGAGAGAAATAGCTGAGATGGCCCAAGTAACTGAGGTTACCATCCGAAACCGTTACAAAGAGCTCGTAAAACGTCTAATGTTTCAAATAAGCCTCTAACACCAACAATTAGCGCGCTGACGTTAGCCCTCCTGTCCGAAGCCCATACAATAAACCCTTGATAAACATCTGTAGAACAAGATGCCATTTCTTTGGTTTTGCGTAAGGACAAGCCCTTCGATGTCTTAGTATTCTCAATAATTGTTCAAGTGTAAACAAAAGCACCTTAACAACTTTTCCTTTTAGACATCTTAGGACAAACAAGGTGTGATTACGGCTAAACCAGTAGTTCCAGTCATAAACGTTAACTCTGCATCCGCCCTTATTTGCCCGTCGATGGAAAACAATTGCGTTAGGATCAAATATTATCTTAAAACCGAGTTTCTTTACTTTTAACGAGAGACCAGTTTCAAAGCGATACGTATTTCCTTTATAAACAGGTGAAAAGCCTCCTACTTTTTCAATTAGTTCTCTTCTGAAAGACATGTTTGCACCTGACAAAAAATCCACAAAAACAGGCTTTTGTCCTAATTCAAAGTTGCTTATTACATTTCCATCCCAACTTAATCGACCTACTAAATGAGTACGCTTCGTTTTCGTAGGAAGCCATAAGGCGTCTCGTTCAATTGGAACTACTCTTCCTCCAACACCGCCTATTTTGGGAGATTTATACCGTTCGACAATGTGTGATAGCCAATTTTTATCTGCAATGCAATTGTCATCGGTGAAAACAATAATATCTCCGTTTGCTTTAGAAACTCCGCGGTTTAATGATAATGGCAATCCTATGTTGCGGGGGTTGCGTAATATATTAATTTTTAGTTTATCGGAATACGTTTCAACGATGTCTGCCATTCTTTCTTTTCTTCTCGATCTATCGCTATCATCAACTATAATAACCTCAAAGTCTTGAAAGGACTGATTGCACAGGGATTCTAGAAGATCCATTAGAAACCCTTCTCTGTTCCTCGTTGCTGTTACTACTGAAATGAAAGAGTTTTGCACCTTAAAGTCACCACGCGTACTCTTCATCAAATATATCATTTAGAAGGCGAAACAGTCACTATGTTGTCTCCACGCAGTATTATTGAGCCGAGCTTTTTAACGTTGGCAGCATCGCTTATGTACTCAGCATCCCTAAGGACCAAGTTTAGGTGTTCATCAAATCCTTCCAATCTTCCTCTTAGGCTTTTGCGGTTTTTTAACTTTACAAACACAGTCTTTCCAAGACTTTTTTCAAGAATATCGCACGCGCTAACTTTAGTCCTCATTTCTTAAAACTCTCTTTTGTGGTAGTCTTGTAGACTTGCAAATATGATTTACCAGTCGATTTATCCTCTCTAACGTTTCAACAGTAAACCAAGCTAATCCACCCAATGTTACCGTGAAAAGTGCAAAAATTACGAAGAGAATATGTTCTATCATGTCTTGTATCTTCATGTATGTCTTTTCTCCTCACCCTATACGTTTGTTTCCAAATGGATGTATACGTTCGCCGAAAGTATGTCTCAATAACGTCACGCTTTCTTTTAACCCTGTAGAAGAATGAACTTCGACTATTAATGGACCATTGTATCCTGCTTTTCTTAGGCTTGCTAAGACTGCTAAGAAATTTATGTTTCCTTTTCCGAGAGATAGATGCGTATCTTGTTTGCCGTCATTGTCGTGCAAGTGAAGGTTGACTATATGTTCTGCTAGTGTGTCTATGAAGGCTTCGATTTTTGTTATAGTGTTCGCGTGACCGACGTCGAGAGTAAATTTACATCCAGCTTCTTGGATAAGAAACATCAGCTGTTCAGGATAACCAGCGAGGATTTGATCGTTTGATCTATGATCGTTTTCTATGGTGAATATGATTCCATGGTTTTTAGACGCGTTTGTAAGTTTTCTTAAACAGGGTATCACATTTTTCAAAGATTGAGTAATCATCTGTTTTGGGTAGTCCCTCGACAAGCGACCAACATGGGACACAACCATTTTTGCATCAATATCAGCGGCAAATACTATGCTTTCAAGTATCGATTTTTCAGAGGCTTTTCTAAGGGTTTGGTTCATGCTGGCTATGTTGATGCCAATGTAGGGCGCATGTACGGAATACTTGAAATTAAAGGACTTAACGATGTCTTTTATCGACTTTCTATCTTTAGTTTTGAAGAGTGCAGACAGTAAATAGGGTTCATCCATCTTGATTTCTACAAATCTGACTTTCAGCCCTGTAGCAAAATCTAGAAAATCGGCGAGCGGCATGTTGAGACCGATGGAATTCGCTACCCCCAACATCATGATTCATCACCTGAACGACCGTAGAGATTCCACATTCTTGTTACGACAACAAAGTTTGTTAAAACCGCTAACACTACGAGGCATACGAAAACTTGATTAAAGATCCCTCCAAGCATCACGATGAAAAGACGTACATCCCGATTGGCGGCGTATCCTGATATACCTGATTCAAAAACGACACCTAAATCGCTTTTCGCTCGTGTTCTAGTGTAACTAACCATGAATGAACCCGCCAAAGCAGCGAATCCCACAAATATGCTTGTGACAGTTGTTTGCTTTGAGAAAATATGATAAGTCATTCCTATCAAAATAGCCGCATCAGCATAACGGTCAAGTAGAGAATCCATAAACCCTCCGAAAGAAGAGGTTTGTCCTGTGAAAACAGCAAGATCACCATCCACACCATCCAAAATGGAGCTGATTTGAGCTAGTAATCCTCCAGTCAATGGATGATCGTAGAAAAAGAATCCAGCTGCAACTCCTACGAGAAAACTTAGAATAGTCATCTGATTTGGTGTTGCTTTTGTATGATCTGCTAAGAAACGTGCAGTGGGACGAGAGAACTTTCTATTGATGACTTGAGAGATTATGCCGTCCCATTCTTTCGGCATTCACTTTTCTTCCTGTAATATTAATTCCGCATTTTTCAAGTCATCAACCGTGTCGATGTCGAGCCAGAAGAGTCTCGAAACGTCACAAGCCCATAGGGGCTTTCCATTTGCAATCATTCTTCTTATGCAACTACTAGTTGTAGCCAAATGTGATGATTTCTCGGTTTGCTCCATCATTTCAAAGACATTGTTGTCTAAGAGAAAGACTCCTGTGTCAACACCGTTCCAGCATGTAATCTCTTTGCCGATATTTACTATGTATCCTTCCGAGTTCACAAGCACTCTAGTTGCATCTTTGATCTGCGAGGGATAACGTGGTTCTCGATCTACACAAAGTAGCGGTCTATTTTCAATATTTCGTAAGGCTTTATTCACGATGTTTACGTCAATGAGATGGTCTGACATCAACAGCAGAAAAGCCTCATCTTTAGCTAGTAGTGCTTGTGCAACTTTTAATGAAGTGCCGTTTCCGTTTTTGTAGACAGGATTATATGCGTATCTTATTTTTACATGGAATTTTGACCCGTCACCAAAATATTCTTGTATAGAATGGCTTAGATAGCCTGTGACGATGATTATGTCTTCTACCATTGCCTCTTTTAGGGTTTCAATGGTGTATCTTAGTAGTGGTTTCCCTAAAACTGGAGTGAGAGGTTTCGGAGAGGTTTTTGTGAGTGGAAGCAGCCGTTCTCCACATCCAGCAGCGAGAATCACAGCACGCATTGTTCTATCTCCCCCGCTTTCCTTGGATGAACTCGCTCGCGCGCTTGCAATGATCCATTTCTCACGTTTGCCACCTTGATAGTCTCTGTAATCAGGAGGAGAACTTAAAAGACTTTCGATTTAAATGAAAAATAGCAACTCTTATATAGTAATTCTTACAAATATCGTTGAAAATCAAGAGGTGAAAACGTTGACTACACCACAACCATCCACCTCAAAAGTGGAAATTACCTTGGATGCAGATCTGATGAACAAGCTGAAGACGAAGGCTGACGCTGCAAACAAAACACCCTCAGAAGTTGTTGCAGAACTTCTCAGACAACAACTGAAGCAGTAAACTTGGAGAGTTTTACGTTGCAATACCTTTATTTTCCCTTTTTATGGGGGTGACGTTATAAAGAACCGCAAGCGTGAATCTTCCATTGAAGATCAAACAATTGAGGAAAGAAAAGCTCTAATCCTTATGAAGCTTAGAGGTTATAAGCTGATGAAACGCGAGGAGCAAGAGGATACTATCAAGTTTATCGTTAAACTTCGTAAGGGAAAAAGGGCAGTTATTTTGTGCATGCGAAACCGAAAAGTAGTAGGGGTAGCCTTTGTTAGAAACCTGAGAAAGCTTATGGACGAAATCGGAGTTGAAAAAGGAGTTATAGTTGCTAACGTACGATACACTTGGGCGGCTAAAAGAGAAGCAAAGAAGTACGGTATTGAGTTAATTCCGAAGGTTTTTCCATCCTTCAACATTTTCAAACACAAGTTGGTGCCAAAACATGAAATTCTTCCACCTGAAAAAGCGAAAGATCTTTTAGAAAAGTATCATATAGAGCCGCATCAACTTCCACGAATTAAAGTATCAGATGTCGCTGTAATTGCAGTAGGCGCAAAGCCTGGAGACGTCATTAAGGTTACTAGAAAAAGCCCCACATCTGGAAAACACATCGGATACAGATTAGTGATTACAGATCCAAAAGAAAAAATTAGACTCTAAATAATTAAAATGTGAATAATGAAATGTTAAAAGAAGACTGGCGTGAACGGAGTAAACGAGGCTATTTCGTCAGCAAGTCTCCTGAATATAAGTCGTTGCTGAAAGACGAGAGCGTCAAAAAATGGACCATGAATTTAAAAAAGAAAGCAGGATGGAGAACAACTATTCCCAGTTTTCTCAGAACCTTATATAAGTTCACCAAATACTCAGGCAAGAGCCCGAACGAGTTGATTGACATTGGGTCTACTGATAAAAAAATCGAGCCGCGAGAAGAACCGACTTCCGCAACTCCTGCAATCACAAAGCTTGTGCAAGACTTCATAAATGAGCTATTAAGTTCTGGTAAACGAGAAAGAGCAAGACACGTAAGGACCTGTCTGACATCTTTTTTTAAAGCGAACGGCATCTCTCTAGAACTTGAACGCATTCCTAGACAGACCAAAAAAGAAGAGGTTATTCTCAGCAAAGATCAAGTTTACGCCATGGCTGACTACGCTGGTTCTCTTCGAAACCGAGCTATAATTCTGTGCATGTATCAGAGTGGACTTGGGATAACTGCGTTACGGAATCTCGATTATGGGCGCATCAAAAATCAGCTTGAAAACAATAGAATTCCCATACGAATGCATATTACATCTCGCATCAATAAGAAAGCTTCGCAGGTGCCGTTTTTTGCTTTTTTGGGGGCTGAGGCTTGCAATGCTTTGAGAGCATATGTTACCGAAAGAAAAAGAAAAACTCGGAAAATGAGGGAGAAAGGAGCTGATGTAAGAGAGTTAACGGACAACAGTCCGTTATTTGCTTCTGAAGGAAAAAATGTGCCTGTTGGAGACAGAATGGCTGTTTCAAGCGTCTGGCGTGTTATTAAAGACTCGGCAGAGCGGGCGGGTTTACAAAGGGAAAAAATTCAACCTAATTCTGTAAGAAAAGCATTTGAAGCAGAGTTGAATGGATCGATTTTAGACTTGGAAACAAAGAAACATCTTATGGGAAATCCCGTTCAAGGTATGAAATACGACATCGGTGATATTGAACGAAAATATCTGATTTGTAACTTTGGCAGATCAGAACTCAGCAAACTGGCTATTGTCAAAGAGTTTGTGAAATCACTTGGAATAAAAGAGCTTGAAGCAAAAATACGGAAAGCCCTAACACTGAACCCACAAATGACAGAAATGGAAGCCATAGGATTCATTGTTCGTAAAGAATTCACATCGCATTCTAAAATGAATTGAAAACTACCCAATCTTTTCTTCACTGATTAGGATAGCGTTTATTACGCCGGTTTGTCCTGGACGCGAGGTTACCCGTGCCAAGCCCTTAGGCGTTTCAATTATTGCCCCTTTCGTTATTATGCCTCTGCGGTCGTAATCAACATTTGCCGGGTTCCTAATAACACGTTTAACTTCAACTTTCTCTGTCTTTCCACTTTTAGGATCTGTCACACACGCGTACTTGTCTCTCAAAACCTTGACCTTTAGGTTTCCACCTTTTTGGCGTTTAACTTTTCGTTTTGTCTCGCCTAAGATCGTTTCAGCAGGAAACAAGCCTTGCTCAAACTTCCTCTTCTTTCTACAGACTCTTTTTCTGCCGCCTGAAGGCTTTTTCTTGCGCGAGTCACCGTGCCAAACCGACATTTTTCACTTCTCCATGTTTTGCTAAACTCAAGTGTTGAGTATCATCGCTATTTAAAATATAAACCTATCCATCTTGTTCTGGAAACCTTTCACTTCTCCTTAGGCATGATCTTCTGTTCAAAAACCTTCCTTAACTGTCTTTTCATGGCTGAAAGCTCATGGCTTAAACCGAAGTAATCAGCAAAATACTCGGTTGTTCTCAGAAACGTTGAACGCCGCTTTCTTTCGCCTATGATCAGATCCATCTCCTTTAACTGTTTAATATGACCATAAGAATGATGTCCTCGCATCTCAGCAACCCTCTTTTGGGAAACTGGTTGCCTGTAAGCAATGTAAGCAAGAGTCTTCAACGGACCTGTGGAAAGCAACGGCTTCTTAACAAGCTTCTTAACATAAGGCGTGAATTCAGTCTTTAACTGTAAAACATATCTTTCATCCTTCAGCTCCAAAATTTCAAGGGCTGTCTTTCTGTTTGCATATTCTTTCATAAGCATTTTTACAAGCTTTCGAGTTTTGTTTTTTGAACGCGTTTTCAAAACTGAACACAATTCATTAAGGTCTAACGGGCGACCCGTAACATACAGTGCAGCCTCCACCAGAGCAAGCTCTCTTTGCATTTTTTCTAAGGCTTGATTCTGTTCGACACTTTCATTTGGCTCAGATGTCTGTTTTTCCATTTTGTGCACCGCTCAAAATCTCCAATAACTATGTATGTCTGTAATAAGATTTAACGTTAAAGCCGTTAAAGGCGCTCTAGAATCTAATTTTTTATGTTTTTTTACTCAGTCTTTGCAGTTTTTCTCGTTCCGTCCTTATGTCTTCATCTTCCACTTTCTTAAAGAGCACGGTGGGTTTGTTAATTTCGTGTCCACTAGGAACCCTTAATTCCGAAGCTGTGTTCCAATCTTGTTCATGCACAGTTCCTTCCAAGTTCAATTGTTTCCAAAGGTTTTCAGCCGAGAAAGGTATGTAGGGTTCCAATAGGGTGGCTAGACTTCTAACTACGTTGACGCATAGGTAAATGGCTGTCTTCGCTTCATCCTTGTTGACCCACGGTTTTTTCCGCTGGAAGTATTGGTTACAGAAAGTGGAAAGTTCAATGATTTTCCTCAGCCCTCTGCTCAATTCTATTCTATCGATTTCTTGGGCCACGTCTATCACCGATGCTCTAAGTTTCTCAATCAGTTCTCGATCCAACTCGTCAAAAGTTTCAGTTTCAGGCACTTTTCCATCATAGTTTGACCAGACAAAAGTTAGAACTCGATGTATAAAGTTGCCGACGTTGGCTATGAGTTCGTTGTTTATTCTTTTTTGAAAGTGTTCCCAGTTGAAGTTCACATCTGATTGACTGTAAGGAGTAATCGCGGCTAAATAGTATCTCAAATAGTCTGGAGGAAACTTGTCTAGGAACTCTCTTACACTTATGTACCATTCTCGACTCTTCGAGAATTTTCGTCCCTCAAGCGTGAAGTAACCTCTTGTCGGAATGAACTCTGGAAGCTTGAACCTTTCCTCTCCCATTCTCATGGCGGGCAAAAACAAGTAATGATGATACACTATGTCTTTCCCGATGAAATGATAAATCCTCGATGAGTTCCAAGCCTCGTTTCCATCTATCCCTTTTTCCTCAAAGTATTTCAGCGCGGTTGAAATGTAGCCAAGGTGATTGTTAAACCAAACGTAAAGCACTTTTCCCTTCGCTTCTTCCAGAGGAACGGGTATGCCCCAACCTAAGTCACGGCTGATATCCCAGTCTTTCAAGCCTCCTCTTACCCAGTTTAACACATAATTTTTGACTTCTGACTGAAGATTCTTATTCTCCACTAACCACTTCTCAAGCTTGCCTGAGAAATCACTGAGTTTGAAGAAATAATGTTCACTTTGTTTGCTTGTGGGTTTTGAACCGCAGATGGCGCAGTGAGGGTTTAAAATTTCTCCAGATTGAAATGTCCTTCCGCATTCTTCGCAGCTGTCTGAATATTGCTCAGTTGCGCCGCAGTAGGTACATGTGCCCTTGACGTAGCGGTCTGGGAGGAACTTTTTGCAGTTTTCGCAGTACGGTTGCCATATGATTTGTTTATAGATGTAGCCCTTTTCGTAAAGTTTGTTAAAGAAATGTTGTGTGAGTTCGATGTTTTCTTTGGAGCTTGTTTTGGAGAATATGTCAAAGGATATTCCTAGGTCGTTGAAGTCTTTTCGGTCTCTCTTGTTCCAATAATCCACAAATTCTTCTGGGCTTACTCCCTTTCGTTCAGCTTCAACAAGTATGGGAGTCCCGAAGTCGTCTGTGGCGCCTACATGAATTATGTTGTTGCCTCTGAGTCTGCAGAATCTCACAAATATGTCAGCTGGCAGATAAGTGGAAGTTATATGTCCTAAATGGATTTCTCCGTTTGCATATATTAAGCCTGTTGTTACGATGATTTTTTCGACTGCAAGCACCCCCAAATTCGTTATACAATGGTTATGGCTGTTATATTTAAACGCAACTTCAAATATCTAAAAACTGAAATCACATAGTTTCAAGGCGTTTAAAATTCCGATTACTCTGTTTTGAATTTCAGCGAGGTCATGCTCATCTGGTCTTCCTTTAATGTTTCCAAGCCTTCCTTTAGTCGAGTTTTCTTCGCTGTTTTTAAACTCCCCAATAGTGTGCAATTCTTCTAGAACCGTAAATCCCACGTGCTCCAAGAATGCTCTCATCCATTTAGTTGCGGGGATGGCTTCGCTTACGCCTGTGTGGGGACCAGAGTAGGTGCAGAAGCAAACAGCGTACTTGCCTGGTCTTATAGGACAACAGGGAACAATAACGCCAGAGGTGAAATATGTTTTTAGCATGCGTTTAACGTAGTTCATCAGAATGTTGGTTGGAAGCCATTGATGTACGGCTGAGCCGAGAAAAACAACGTCATACGCGAGCAAGTCCACGTTTGTTTCCTCATCAACTTTAACGATCGCTACATCGTGTCCCTTCCTTCTCAATACTTCTGCTATTCGCTTAGCAACCTTTTCCGTATTTCCTGTAACAGAAGAATACAAAACCAAACTTTTTACCATCATATTATTTCTCCGTGGTTTATCTCTTGAATGAAGATTGGTTTAAAACCCTTCCCAAGCCTTTAAACAACTGTTTGAACTTATTCCATTGGCGTCAGAATGCCCGAACCCTTTCAATGTAGCTTACGGCTGTTCAGATTCTAAGGAAATGAGGTTAATAGTTATGTATATCTCTTCGGATTCTTCATCCTGCCATAGATTTACCCTTGCCTCTTGCGCCAGAAACAGTAACAGAATGAATGTGCGAATGGCTTCCAGCCGCTTCACGCCTTTGACCAGAGTTGAAAACTGTATTATTCCAGTGCCTTTCACCTTCTGCGAAAGAGAAGTGTAAAGCTTTTCCATTTGCAGTTCAATTTGCATCAAGTACAAGTCTAGTTGCGGCAGAATTTCCGAAGGAGTTGGGAGGATAGGTTCTGAAACAGCTTTTTGCAGACACGCGAGCTTCTCACCTTTCAAAACGTCATCTAAAACTTCCAACAGATGCCGTATGGTTGTTGAAGTTAACTCATGCCTCAACGGTAGAAACAAGGGTGGAGGAAGAAAGTCCTTTGGAGGCTTTGGTGGCGGCGGAGGTTCTTGAAGTTTCAGCAGAAGCTTCGACTTCATTAAGTATATGAGAGCTGAAGAATCCAAGGCTACACCTGACGCCCTGAAGTCTACCTGCCCAGTCTTTTCCATTTCTTCAAGAAATGACGTAAGCAAATATGCAATGTTGATGTTCCAAGGTGTAAGCTTTTCAAGTTTGCGAAATTCGAAGAGGATGTTCCATGGGGGCCGCATATAAAACGGCTTTTTAATGGTTACAGCCATTAACTTGGCACCTCTAGGAACTTTGCTGAAATAACGTTTGCAACTCCATTGCGTCCATAAACTCCATAAACTTTTTGCGCTTTGCTCACCATTTCAGGTTTCAATGTGACAACTATGAACTGATTTCTCTCTGACTCTTCTAAGAGCAGGTCAGCTAGTTTTGACACGTGGAAAGCATCCAAATGTGCGTCTATCTCGTCGAGAATGTAGAAGGAGGCGGGAGTAAACTCCTTGAGAGCTAATATGAAGGCAACAGCGGCAACTGAACGTTCGCCACCGCTGGCACCGCTTACAACTATCGAAGGTTTGTTTGGAAACTGCACAATCATGTCCGTGCCACCTGAGAAGGGATCATCCACGTTTTCAAGCTTCAAAGTGACGTTTCCACCTCCAGTGAGCTTTGAGAAGTATTCTTGGAGATTTCGATTGATTTTTTCGAAGGCTTCCATGAAGACCTTGCGTTTTTTGCGTTCAACTTCATCCATGAACTGTACGATTACCTGTTTTTCCCTTTCAAGCTCGTTTAACCTTAATGAGAGTTCTTTGTAGCGTGAAATTTGTTCGGCGTAGTGGGATAAGGCAAGCTGGTTTACTGCGCCTATTCTTTCAAGTTCAAACTGCATCATTCTCATGGATGTTTCAGCTTCTTCAACCTGCTTCAGAGTCACCTCTAACGGCTGCTCGTAACCAAATTGTCTAAGTTGATTTTGATGTTGCTCAAGATGCAGTAACGATGTTTGAATTTTTAGCTGAAGCTGGTTCAGCAAACGGTCAGCTGGTTCATATTCTGAGTCAAGCTTACGCAGTTCTTTGTCTATGTCATCTATTTCCACTGTGAATTTCTTAGTCTCTTCTCTTGCTGAAAAAACAGTTTTGGAGAGTTTAATGCGGGTTTTTTCCAGTTCTGTCACCTCTCGATTCAGCGATTCTCTCTCCTGCAGTGCGACCCCTACTTCTTTCTCAACTCTTCTCAGTTGTTGTTCAACTTTTGAGAGTTGAATTTTCGCGTTTTTGTATCCAACCCTTAAAACATTGTCAAATTGTGATTGAAGCGTTGATATTTCTGTTTGAACGGTGCCCAGTTTCTGCCTTAGAGTGATTATTTCTTCGGCTCGTTTTTCCCTTTCAATCTCCATTTCTTGGATGTGAGCGGGGTCCGCTTTCTTTCTCAGTTGAGCCAGTTCCTTCTGAAGTTTTCGCATCTCCTTTTGAGTAGAACTTCTTTCAGCTCTGTGAATCCACATCTGCGATTTCTCGTTTTCAATTTCCTTCTCAAAACGTTTAATACGATTGCCTACTCGTTTGATGTTGGCTTTTGATCTTCTAAGGCTTCTTTTGACCCTAGCTATTTCACTGTCAAGTGTGGCTATAGCTTCTGACAATCGGGCAATTTCAATACGAGTCTTGTCAATGTCCTCCTCAAAAGAAGTTATGTCACTGCTTCTTCTTGAGAGATGCTGCTGAAGGGCTGCAACAGCTTCGTCAAGGCTTTTTATTGCTGCTTCGCTTGGGATAATGGTGGAGAAATCTATTGGAGCGCGATAGTAACCGCTTTCCAATGCACCGCCTACTTCGTATAGGTCTCCGTTGACTGTGACGGCGCGATAGCCTTCATTGGATATGGCTAGTGCAGTCTTGTCGTTTGAGACCACTAATGTGTCGCCGAAGACGAAATGGACGGCTGGCTCATACCGCTTCGCACATTTTACAAAGAATGAGGCTGCTCCGTCAACTCCTCTCTTTTCTGGGATTTCCAGAGACTTGGGGTTTAATACTCCTTCAGTTAGAATTATCTTAACTCTTCCAAGCTTCATTTTCCTCAATATTTCTGTGCACGTGAAAGCTGAGTCAAAATCCTTCACTACTAGCGCATCAAGCCATCCTGACGCTGCAGCTTCTATCGCCTGCTTATACGTCCCGTCTATTTTGATCAGGTTGCGTAACCTACCGTAAACGCCTTGGATAACGCCTAACTCGCCCAATTCTTCTATGCTTCTTAGGGCTTTCTCTTCCGATGCCACTGTTGCTGCAAGTTCCCTTTGCGTTGCAAACTCCACGACAGCTTCTCGGGCTGATTCAGCTATTTTTCCAGCTTCAGTAATCTCCGTTTTTGCAGCTTCTTTTTGCGCAATTCTTCGTTCAAGTGTTCGCTCCAAGCTTCTTAATCGAGTGTTCTGCTCCTTCTGCACTTTTTTTAGTTCATCTAATGATTTTTCCAGCTCTCCAAATGCTGCCGTTAGACTTTGTTTGCGTGTGGTTAGGTTTTTGAGTCTTCTTGTACGGATTTTAGTGGCTTCTTGGCTTTTTGCGTTTTCAGACTTCAAGTATGTCAGCTTCTTGTAGTCTTCGTCAAGTTTATGCTCGATTTCGTGGACTTTTCTGCTGTTGTCTCCGATTTTTTCCCAGAGCTGAGCTGATTCTTCTGCGAGAGTGTCGTGTTCTGCCTGTTTTTCGTTGATCTCGTTGGATGCTCGGTCATGTTTACGTCTTAAACGGCGGATTTTCAGGCGGTTTTCGTGAATTTTCTTCCTAATAGATTGGTATTGTTCAAGGTTGTTTTCTCTGATCAGCTTTAAGCCTTCACGGCTTGCCGTTTCGGAGCTTATTTTTGTTGTTAGTTCTGTTGTTTTTGCCTTCAATTCGCCGATTTTTATTTGAACCTTTAGTACTTGTGATCCGCCTTCTTCAACCATTTCTGAGCTTAGTTTTCGCCATTCGCCTTCTATCTCTCTTCTCTTAGATCTGAGTTTCTCGCGTAACTGTCTTAGTTTTTCAACTCTTGTTTTGACTTTACTAGTTTGGGAGGATGTTTCTTTCATTTGTTTTTGTATCTGTGCTATGTCGTGGGACAGCTTCACAGCTTCGAATTTTTTTATTTCGTTTTCTATGAAGGCGTACCTTAAGAGTTCGTTTCGTTCTCTTTCAAGGGTGTCTACTCTCTTTTGTACTTCGTCTATTCTTCCCATGGCTGTGCGTATTGAAATGTCTGCTGTCAGCAGTTTTTCTTCGGCATCAGCCTTTTCAGCATCATATTGGGCTATGCCGACCAGGTTCTCAATGATTTTTCTGCGCTCAGGAGAGGATATGTCGGTTAAACGGGTTATTGTGCCTTGTAAAATTATGTTTTGGCTTGTGGAGCTTATTCCTGCCATGGAGAGAACTTCTAGAATGTAGGTTCTTGAGATTCTTCTGCCATTAAGCCTGTACACGCTTTGACCGTTTCTGTGAACTTCACGGGAGATTGTGACGGTTGTTGTGTCAACTGGTATGCGTCCGTCTGTGTTATCAAACTGAACTACAACCTTGGCCTTTTTTGCTCTTTCCAGTCCGGCTTGCTCGGAGCCGTGGAAAATCAGTTTAGCCGCGTTTTCTGCGCGGAGTCTTCTCGTGCTTAATTCGCCTAGGGCGAACAGTGCTGCGTCTACAATGTTTGTTTTGCCGCTTCCGTTTGGGCCTGTAATTACCGTGAAGCCCCTGTCCAGAGTTACTTTAACGGTTTTGTGTCCAAAGTTTTTGAAGCCTTTAAGTTCTATTTTTTTAATGTAGGGCATACGGTTTAGCCCTCACCCCTATTTCAGTCTAGTTGTAGATAGTTCTATAGGAGTTTTCTATAAATAAATTAATCCATAGGAGTTTTTTCTTGTTATGGTGAGGTGCCGTATAACGAAGCTTGGATGTTTATCGTTTGTAAATCGTCTTGCGGTGGCCAACTGTTCGAATTATTATCTTGTTTTCTGAGAGTTGGTAGATTATTCTGTAGTTGCCTATTCATAGCGAGAGTAATCCTGTGAGGTGTCCTATTAGGCGTTTGTCAGCGAAGGGGGTTTCTTCAAGGGTTCTTAGCTTTTTGAGAATTCGGAGTTGCGTTTTTTATCGAGTTGTTCGAGTCTGCGTAGAAATTCTTTAGTGAATACGAGCTCAAATTTCGGTTTCATTTATATCTAACTCTTTGAGGAGCTCTTTGAAGCCGAGTAGTCTGCCTTCCTGAACGTCTTTTTCGCTTCTTCTGATGCTTTCCATGAGCTCCTCGTCACCGAGGATTTCCAGGGTCTCTATGAGGCTTTCTACGAGGGATCGAAGTTTTGGCATTTCTTCTGCTAGGGTTTTTAGGTGTCTTCTGTCTTCCTCGGTGAAAACGGTTTCAACCATTTCTGTCACCATGAAACTGCTTTAATGACTACTCTGTTCTGCTTCTATTAAGAATTTCTCTTCCATAAGCAAAGGATTGTGTGTTCAACCGTCAGTTAAGGATAGCATTAGTATATGTATGGTTTGTTTGGTGTTGAAGGCTATGTTTTCTTTCTTGTGCCAAACTATTTAAAGTTGAGGAAATTTTTTCTTTGGGTGTTGGAATGGTCAAGGAACTTGAGAAGTTTGTTGAAAAGATTAAGCAGAAGCTTGTTGGTAACTAGGTGGGGATGGTGTTTACGTCTTTTACTTACCAACTGAGAAGCAGTACTGTCTTCTTTTTAGGTGAAGGCTGTTTATGAGAAAGGATTTAAGCATCCTTTGCACTGGATTTGTGTGGTGAGTCTATGGGTAATGTTGAAGCCATCGATGAGGATTTCGTCTGGTATGTGGAGAATCCCGAGGTTTTCGAGGGTTATAGGGGGAGGCATGTGGCTATTTGGAGAAAGAGGGTGGTTGGGTATGGGGATTCTGCGAAGGAGGCGTATAAGATGGCGAAGAAGAAGTATCCGGACTCGAAGGTGACCTTGGCTTTTATTCCAAGAGAGGAAGAGCTCATCCTTTGAGGAAATTTTTCTTTTTTACATCGTTTCTTATACAATAGGCAGGCTCTTGTTTCTGTATGGAAGCCGAAGATGCGGAGCATCTTAGCAGTTTGTTTGAAAAACCAAGCTTGTGGAAAATGGGATGCTATAGAGCAAGTGAAAGCAGTTCTGCTACGTCCATAATCTTAATTTTTTCTTCAAACCCCACGGTTTTAACAGCATCTTCAAGAGTTGAAAGACAGAACGGACAAGCAGTCACCAAAATTTCTGCTCCAGAATCAACAGCATCCCCAACACGGATCTCCGCCAAGCGAGGACCCGGAATGTCAACCCACATCCTTCCCCCACCTCCTTCACAGCAAAGACTTCTCTCCCTCGAACGGTCAAACTCCAACAGCGTTACTCCTGGCACACTTTCAATAACCTTTCTCGGCTCGTCATAAATGCCGTTTTGCTTACCTAGGAAGCACGGGTCGTGATAGATGACTTTCTTGTTCACTTCGCTTGAGAACGTGAGTTTTCCATTTTCGATTAGACTGGCAAGCAATTGCGTGTGATGCTGAACTTCTAAGCCTGTTTGTTCGTAGCGATTCTTGAATGTGTGATAGCCATGAGGGCAGCTAGTAACCAAGCGTTCTATGCGGTATTTGTTGAAGATTTTCATGTTATCTTCAACTAAGAACTCGAATAAGCCTTTCTCTCCAATTCCGTAAACTTCTCCTCCGCAACAGTTCTCTTCCTGTCCTAAAATTCCGAAGTCAACTCCAGCCTTCTGAAAACATTTCACAACACTTTTCGCCACTTCTTGAATTCTCGGATCATAGCTTGGTGTGCAACCAACATAATAAAGGATTTCAGCACCTTGTGAAATGTGCTTAATGTTTAAGCCTTGAGTCCATTCAGTCCTTTTAGCTCTGATTCTTCCCCACGGATTCCCGTTTTTAAAAACACTTTCCAAAGCATCTCGAATCGTAGGCGGAATCTGTCCCCCTTCAACAGCCATGCTTCGTACGTCAATCAAAAATTCATACGGGTTCAAATCCTTTGGGCATCGGACACCGCATGTTGAACAGGTCGTGCAGCTCCACAACTCGTCTTGCGGATGTATAGTCAGCTTGCCTGTTAGGGCGACTTCCCGCATGTACTTTCTAATGTTCAAATTTGCTTTTCTGGAAACTGGGCAACTTCCAGTACACATTCCACACTGGATACATTCAAGCAATTTATGTTTTTGAACAAGCTCTTGAGCGTTCATTCTTTATGTCACGTTTGCCTAAAATGGAACATAAGATTTTTTAAGTGTTTTCCTCAGTATGAATCAAAACAATCAATGAAACCGAGGAATTACAATTAATGGATAAAAAGTCATCGAAAATCGGAATTTTTGTTTGTGAGTGTGGCGGAAACATAGGCGACGTTGTAGACGTGAAGGCTGTTGTTGAAGCCGCTAAAAACTGGGAAGCAGTTGCGGTAGCCAAAGAGCATGAATATTTGTGTTCCAAGCCAGCCCAAGAAATGATAATACAAGGAATAAAAAAGAACAGCCTAAACAGAGTTGTAGTTGCCAGCTGCACGCCAAGAATGCATCTTGCCACTTTTCAAAGCGTTCTAGAACGTGCAGGCTTGAATCCCTACCTGCTTGAATTTGTAAACATAAGGGAACAATGCTCATGGGCTCACGGTCCAAAACCTTCTACAGAAGCCACAAAAAAAGCCATAACCCTAATCAGAGGCGGCTACGAACGAAGCCGAGAACTTGAACCCCTAGAAACCGTAAGCGAAAAGGGCTCAAGAGAAATCCTAATCATAGGCGGAGGCATAGCTGGAATAACTGCAGCCCTTGAACTTGGCTACTTAGGCTTTAAAGTTCATTTCGTAGAGAGAAGACCCAGCATAGGAGGCAACATGGCAAAGCTGACAAAGGTTTTTCCAACCCTTGACTGTGCCCAATGTATACTTACGCCAAGAATGGCTGAAGTTGGAAGAAATCCAAACGTGAACTTGCTCACTTATGCTGAAGTTCAAGAAGCTAGTGGACGCCCAGGCAACTTCAATGTTAAGGTTTTCATGAAACCTAGAGGCGTGGATGTTGAGAAATGTAGAAGCTGCGGTGTATGTACGAAAGTGTGTCCAGTGACTGTGGCAGACGAGTTTAATGAAGGCTTGTCACAGAGAAAAGCGGCTTACATAGAGTTTCCGCAAGCCGTTCCATCTGCTTACGTCATAGACTTTAACGCTTGCACAAAATGTGGAAAATGCGAACAGCTCTGCCCATCCAAAGCCATAAACCTAGAAGACAAAGGAAAAACAATCGATTTGACCGTAGGCGCGATTCTTATGGCTACGGGTTATGAGCTTTACGACGCTCGAAAGCTTGAAAACTACGGATATGGCGTTTACAAAGACGTCATAACCATGTTGGATTTGGAGAGGCTTACCTCAGCGTCGGGACCAACAAGCGGTTACGTGAAGAGGGCTGACGGTAGCGACGTTAGAAAAATGGCAATTGTCCTCTGCGCTGGCTCAAGAGACAAAAATCACGTTCCCTATTGCAGCCGAATTTGTTGCATGTACGCCTTAAAACAGGCTTTTGTGCTCAAGAAAATGCTTGGAATAGACGTTTACATTTACTATACAGATATTAGGGCTACTGGTAAGGGCTATGAAGAGCTTTATTGGCGAGATCAGGAAGCAGGAGTTGTTTTTGTAAGAGGCAAAGTGGCTGAAGTGTGGAAAAATAAAAACGGAAAGCTTGTTGTTTTGGCTGAAGACACATTAACTAGTGACGTTTCGGAACAAGAATTTGATTTGGTTGCTTTGGCTACGCCTATGGTTGCACCTGCTGGGCTTAAGGAACTTGCAGAAAAAATGAGGCTTTCTTTAGGTGAAGACGGCTTCATACAAGAAAAGCATCCAAAACTCGACCCAGTTGACTCGCTGATTACAGGAGTTTTTGCGTGCGGATGCGCCCTAAGTCCAAAGGATGTTCGTGACACGGTTTCTGATGCTTTGGGAGCTGCTGCCAAGGCTTCTTTGTTCCTGAAAAGCGAATACATCACCACAAGTCCTGAAAAAGCCTATGTGATCGAAGAGTTATGCGACGGCTGCAGTGTCTGCATCCAAACATGTCCGTTGAACGCGATAACCATGCAAGAGGGAAAAGCCAAAATCAACCCTTTCATGTGCATTGGCTGCGGCGCATGCATACCAGTCTGTCCAAGAGAAGCTATTGACTTCAAGAATTCAACAACTAAGCAGATAATTGCTCACTTGAAAGGAGTTCTCAGCGATAAGGAACCAGACGAAGTTAGAATAGTTGCCTTCGTTGAAAAGAATGTTGGATATACAGGCATGGACTTTTTGGGGTTGGACCGCGTTAACTATCCTGAAAACATTCGAATTGTGCCTGTTCCATCAACAGCCATTCTAGGCTTGAAACATTTGCTTTATGCTTTTGCTTTTGGAGCTGACGGCATCTTAGTGATTGAGGGGCAACAGGATGTGGATGAAAAGTTTACAAAGAAACGGATGATTGAGATGGGGCGTTCACTGGCAGAGTTTAAAATAAAAAGCATGCGAGTCCGTTACAGTTATGTGCCGCTACCAGTCTACAAGAAAGCAGCAGATCTTTTCACGAGGTTTACGGATAGAATCAAAAAATTTGGTCCATTACCTGCTGAAAAACGCGAGACTATTAAGCAGAAGATTCTAAGCTGAACAAAGATCTAAGTTGTAGAAAAATTTTGGTAAACAGAGCGCACGCTCTAGTGTTAGCATTGAAAACGAGAGTTCCATGGATGTTATAGATTCTCTATTTTTCTTTTTTCTCTTCCTTTTCAACCTTTATTTCTTGGTCGATTTCTTTGACAGCCTCTCTCACAGCCTTCAGTTTTATTTCTTTTATAAGACCCACGCCTTTACCCATTATTACGCTACCTGCAGATATTAGGATGACAGAGAGTGCAAGAAATAGACCCAGGTTGACTGATGGAAAGGTCTTCTCTATTATTTCGTTTATATCAGCTGTGGAGATTGGAAGAACAATGGTCGCGTTACCCATAGGGATTGTGACGTTAGAAAGGACAGGAGTCTCAAGGATTTTCGGGATGGCAGAAGTACCTGTGAAAACAATGGAGATGCCAAAATAGGTGGGGATGATTACCACGACAAATCCGACGATCAGCAACGCGTATCCAACGATTTTTTCCGGTTTTTCAAGAATCTTGGATTTCATATTCGAAACCTTCTTTTACACCAGTTCTGAATGCTTCTAGCTGAGTAATAAAACTTGTGAAAGAGTTACTGTATTCACTTTGCTGGTGAAAGTCTAATCTGCTAAGATAGAGTTCATGCGAGATTTTGCATAAATTATAAAAGCTATGCAGCGGGTAATAGAGATGCAAGGGGATGTTAAGTTGTATGGAAACAAAATTGTGTTAACAACTTGGGTTACTGTGTTTTTGATTGGACTGATGTTTTCTGCAATGAACGTTTCTGCTTCAACATACACCGTGGGTGCAAAAACTGGTGACTGGGGTGGCTATGGTGATATTTCCTTTGAGTATGCGTCGAACATGACTGGATATGAAGAGCCACCTTCTGGGATGAACATGTCGTGGATGGACATGGAGATTCTGGATGTTCAAAACAGCAATGTCACATTTCGATCAACCGTAATCTATGAGAATGGAACAGAACAGACAGAAGTAATGTGGGGGGATATAATGACAGGTGAAGGGAACCTTAGCGCTGGTATAATTCCTTCAAACCTTAATCCCGGTGACGAAATTCCAGGAAATCTTACATATTACACTGAGGAGCCACTGAAGCTTTCTATAAACGGCACTGTCACACGGAGCTATGCTGGCGCAAACAGGGAAGTAAACTATGTAAACATCACATATCCCATAATATATGACAACACTACGTACGGTGCTTGGAACATGAGCTTCTACTGGGACAAAAAGACCGGCGTCATGTGTGAAGAAAATCTGGCCTATACAATGTCGTACACCGACAACATGACACACTATTACATGAACATGTCACTGCTATACAGAATGACGGCGACCAACATGTGGCCAGCCGTTTTCACTGCTCAAGACGGATATGCATTCAACGTTACCATGATAAGTAACTCTACAATATCAAGTTTCGATTTCAGCGAATCCCAAATGTACATAAGCTTCAATGTAACGGGACCTACGGGCAAGGCGGGCTATTGCAATGTCACGATTCCTAACGACCTTCTACAAGGCAACCCATGGAAAGTCTGGGTCAACACCACCAACTGCACATCATTGTGCAGCATTACTGGAAATGACACACACAAATTTATCTACGTTCCCTACACTTGCAGTACTAACATAATCAAGATAGAAGGCACATGGGTAATCCCAGAATTCCCCTCAGCCCTAATTCTGTTGCTACTTATGATTCCTACAATGCTTGCCGTTACTTTTGCGAAGAAGAGACATCTCGGATAACCTGCGTCCGCGCTCTAAAACGAGTTTGTAGGAGACCGAGCGCCCTAAAGCCATTCTTCCCATTTTTTAACCGTATCTAATTTTTCTCGTGTCCACCTCTTCCAGTTCTGAATTTCATGTTTAAGGAATATTTCTTGATGAGAACTTCTATTACCGTCATAACAGTAGTGAATCCCGTCAAAGTTGGCTGTGGTATCAATCCAGCTTAGCGCGCCTTTTTTTCTTACCCTTACGTCCTGTCTCTTTATCCCATGCGTATCCAAATTCCTCAGTATGCCATTGGGAATGGAAAACCGAGAAAATTTGGAAAAACTTGGAAAAAACAGTGCCGTTAAGGCTCTCGGGGAGTGGGTTAATTTTATAAACAACAACAACAAAAGCAACTACTGTGATATAATGATACATTTTGAGCGGCTTAATAATGTAAAGTATAAAAAATCTTCGATTGCGCTTTTTCTGATCATTATCTTTCAAGTTTTCTTTGTCATATCCACAATTCCAACAGTATCTGGATGGGTTTTCTGGAAGTACAGGACAGACGGCACTGTAGTTAGTGTTGGAGTTTCTGCCGATGGAAACTATACAGTGGCTGGAACAGATGCCGGAGGCGTTTTCCTTTTCGATGGTCACGGGAGTTTGCTTTGGGAGCATCACTTTGAAGTTGATGTGAAGTGTGTTGCAATCTCCGGGGATGGAAGCCGAGTAGCAGTTGGCATCCATGAATATCTAAGCGGCAGCCCTGACATTTACCTATTCGATAATCTTGGGAATATCATATGGCAGGGGGATCTCGTTGAAGGCAGTTGGCCGTACGATGTAGCCATATCACCTGACGCAACATACATCGTAACTGGAGACACAGATGATGTATTGTATTTCTACAATATTGGTGGAAGTTTGCTTTGGAATTACACGGCTGGTGACTGGGTTACAGCTGTCTCCATCTCTTCAGGAGGAGAATATACCGCTGCTGGGTCTTGGGATAACTCACTTTATTTCTTCAATAAAACAGGACATTTACTATGGAGCCATGAGTTCCAATACAATGTTGACGCAGTCTCAGTTTCTCCAGAAGGCGATCACGTTGCAGCTGGCATGCCAACCGTAGAAGATCTATTCTTGTACGCTAAAAATGGGAGTCTTCTGTTAGAAACCCCATTTTACATTAGTATAAAGGCAGTTTCAGTTTCATCCAATGCTGAAAGAATAGTTGTTGGAGCATACAAGAGAGTCACAGTAATTAATAAAACGGCAAACATAATCTTTGAACGAGAGACAGACGACTATGTAGAAGATGTCGCAATTACAGCTGATGGGAGATTTGTTGCCTTTGGTTGCGGCGATTACGTATATTTCCTTGAAGCTCTTCCTCCAAGCACCATAGCCTGTGAGGTTTCAAGTTCAGAGGTAGCTTTCGGCGAGCCCATAACCGTTTCAGGTTACGTTAGCCCCTCACCCGTCGCTGGCACCGAAGTAACGTTGACGTACACAATGCCTGATGATTCCAATCTGACAAGAACCACAACCACGGATCAACTTGGATTCTATAACGACACTTACACGCCTGATATGATTGGTGTCTGGAAGGTCAAGGCATCATGGATGGGAGACGAACAGCATGCCGGCTCCGAAAGCCCTTCGCAGGCATTCACCGTCGGAAAAAGCGAGATAACATGCGATGTATCTCCAGCAGTTATCTTCCTTGGGAACTCTGTTCAAGTTAATGGTTCAATCGAGCCCCCTATGAGTAGCGTAGAAGTCACGCTGGAATACAAACTCATCCTCCGAGATTCCACCTATAATTTCGAAGGTTTCGTCAACGTGACAAAAACCGTGATGACCTTAGCCGACGGCTCATTTACCGACGTATTTACACCAGGTGAAGCAGGCCGCTGGAAAATAAACGCTTCATGGGCTGGTGATACAGAACATATGGCGAGCCAGACTGAAGCCTATTTCGATGTGAATCCTGAAGCCGAGATCAATTTATTGTCGGCCGCTCCAGTCACATTGTACTGGCATCGAGAGCAATGGTATTGTAGACAACGTTTCCCAAGCACACCCCCTGAATACACTCGTCACTATTTCATGGACATGGAAATGCCGACATTGAGTGAACCCGAGACGGTAGACTTTGACCCTGGGAGATTCTGGTGGATTGGTCATCCTGAATGGGGCTACTGGGGAGTTCACACAGCTCCATTATCCGCGAGTATATTAATAGAGGAAGGTCTTTGGGAGCTATCGATATGGGCTTCAGCACGTGAACCTAACCAACATTTCATCGTGCGATTATGCTATTGGGATGAAAATCACGGCTACAACTTCATTGCAAGTTGGGATTCGGGACATTTTAACTCGACCAGTCCGGAGATACCCACAGAATTTACCCATTCTTTCGATCTGTCTGCTGAAATCATTCCAAAAGGAAGCTGCCTTGGCTTTGTAATCGCTGTGGGCCCTGATTCGAACGTGAAGCTGTTTTTTGACTCCACTCTGCATCCAAGTTACTTAAGAATCCCGCCAAGCACAGAGGTGCTGAACTACAACTTAACCATTATGACAACAACTGGTGGAACTACAACCCCCAGTCCGGGAACCCACACCTATATCACAGGCACTGAGGCAACCGTAACAGCTATCCCAGAAGCAGGCTACTCCTTCGACCACTGGGAACTCGACGGAATAAGCATTGGCTCGGACAATCCGGTCGATGTGCCAATGGACAACAACCATACGTTGGCAGCGGTGTTCGTTGATGATACTCCACCAGAAATAGGCGACCCAACTCAAGACCCAGCCGAGAACATTCAGCCTGGTCAAAACGTAACAGTCACGGCCGTGGTAACTGACCACGGTTCAGGAGTCTACAACGTGACTTTATCGTACAGCATCGATAACGGAACCACATGGACACCTTTAAACATGATCGAGATTGATGTAAACACCTACCAAGCCAAGATCGGCGGATACGAAAACTGCACATGGGTAAGATACAAGATAACCTCCTACGACAACGCTGAAAACCACGCTGTAAACGACAACCAAGGATACTATTACGTTTACCATGTAGTCCCAGAATTTCCCTCAGCCCTAGTTCTATCACTGTTTATGATTCTCACAATGCTGGCTGTCACCTTTGCAAAGAAAAGGATCTGCCAAAAACCAAGAAACTGACTTCAAGACGTCTTTTCATCTTGGCGTTTCGAAGGTTTCAGAGAAAAAGTAGATTCGTTTGGTTAAGAAAACCAGATGCTTGGAAATCTTCCTTGTCGAGCTGACTCATTTTTTTCTTTATTCAAGCTTATTCTACTAAGTTTTACAACAAAAACTATATAGAAATCAAAAGGAAATAGACGGAAGAAATAATAGTGTTTAATGAAAGCTTGACGTTTGGAGGAAAAGGGTTTGGATATAATTGTTTGTGTGAAGCATGTTCCGGAAACTGCTGAGGCCGAGATAAAAATTGATGCTTCTGGCAGGGCTATCGAGAAAACTGGGCTTGTTTTTGACATAAATGAATGGGACGACTATGCTCTGGAGGAGGCAGTTCGTATCAAAGAAAAACATGGCGGTACAGTTACAGCTGTTACAGTAGGTTCGGAGGATGCTGACAGCACATTAAGAAAGTGTTTAGCGAGAGGTGCAGACAAAGCCGTAAGACTAACAGATGCAAAGTTTGAGGGCTCCGACGGTTATGCCATCGCGAAAATTTTGCACAGTGCGATTAAGGGTTTGCCCTTCGACTTAGTATTAACTGGGGCACTAGCGGGTGACGACGGTTACACAATGGTTGGACCCATACTTGCAGAAATGCTTGAGATCCCCCACGCAACAATGATTAAGAAAATCGAGTTAGGCGAAGGTGTTGCCAAGGTTAACCGAGAACTAGAAGGAGGCTTGGAAGAAATAGTCGAAGTGAAACTGCCTGCTGTTCTCACAGTTCAGACGGGAATAAACGAGCCAAGATACGTTTCCATCCTAGGCATCAGAAAAGCCATGAAGAAGGAAATAAAAATTCTAGGCTTAGCAGACATAGGCTTAAGCGAAAACGATGTTGGAGAAGCAGGTTCTTGGATAAAGATAGAAAAGATGTTTGTGCCTCCAGTTGAAAAACAAGCAGAATTCATCAAGGGAACCCCAGAAGAAGTTGCAGCCAAAATTGCTGAAATCATCAAATCGAGAGGGCTGATATAAATGAAAGAAATATTTGTTTTAACAGAACATAGACAGGGACAAATCAGAGACATAACCTTCGAAATGTTAACAAAAGGCAAAAAACTAGCTGAAAAAACAAACTCGGATTTAACAGCGGTTTTGTTAGGCAAAGAAGTTAAAGAACAGGCTAAAACTCTTTCAGAGTACGCAAAAAAGGTTCTGCTAGTTGAAGATGCCAAATTGGAGAATTTCAATTCTGAAGCTTACCACGAAGTGCTATCAAATCTAATCAACGAACATAAGCCACTACTGACAATGATAGGACACACAAGCTTCGGTGTGGATTTAGCCCCAAGCCTTGCAGCTGCATTAAAACTGCCGCTTGCAACAGACTGCATAGACCTAGAATTTGAAGATAAAACTCTCTTCATAACGCGCCAGATGTATGGCGGCAAAGTGAACGTCAAGGCAACAGTCCACAAGGCTGAAGGCTACATTGTTACTGTTCGTCAAGCAGCCTTCTCAGCTCAAAAACCAGCCATAAATGGAGAAATCATAGAAAGGCCCTCTCCGCTTACGGCGGAAATAGCCAAGAAACGGTTCGTCGAGTATGTTTTGCCTCCGCCGGGTGGGGTTGACATAACAGCTGCAGACGTGCTGGTTGGTGTCGGACGTGGAATAAAGGACGAAAGCAACATGCCCATAGTAGAGGAGTTGGCAAAGAGCCTTGGAGGAGTGCTTGCCTGTTCGCGTCCAATCGTAGATAAAGGATGGCTTTCAAACGACCGCCAAGTAGGCTCTTCAGGAAAAACCGTAAAGCCGAAAGCATACATTGCCCTTGGAATAAGCGGAGCCTTTCAACACGTCTTGGGAATGAAAAACTCAGACCTGATCATAGCCGTAAACAAAGACCCAAATGCTCCCATATTCAGCTTCTCCGACTACGGCGTTGTTGAAGACTTGTTCAAAATAGTGCCTCCGCTGAAAAGCAAAATATATGAGTTAAAAGGGCGAAAGGCATAGTTCTAAATTGGAAAGGAGCGAGGACAAATGCATTTTGAATTAAGTGAGGAACAGAAGGAAATTAAGAAGGCTGTTAGGGAATTCGCCGAAAAGGAGTTCACACCAGAATTAGCCCTAGAGCTTGACGAAAAAGAAGAATTTCCCATTGAAATCTACAAAAAGGCAGCCAAACTGGGATTCACAAGCTTGAGGATTCCCGAAGAGTATGATGGACAAGGATATGGCCTCCTAGAAGATTCCATAGCAGTTGAGGAGATGTGCAGGGTAGACCCTGGAATTGGAGCAGCAGTGTCGCTTTCAATCCTGATGCTTCCAGACATCCTGTTAAGGCACGGAACCGAAGAACAGAAGAAAAAGTACATCCCGCCACTGGCAAGAGGAGATGCAATTTGTGCAGCAGCCGTCACGGAACCTGAACACGGAAGCGACATAAGACGCATGGACACAAAAGCCGTGAAAAGCGGAAACGAATGGATAATCAATGGCGACAAACAATTCATAACGAACGCCCCGATAGCGGACACGTTCGTAGTGATTTGCCAAACAGACCCAGAGGCTACGCCTTCGCATAGGGGTCAAAGCGCTTTCCTCATTGAGAAAGGCACACCAGGATTTGAAGTAACACAACTCCACGGTAAAATGGGCATCAGACCATGCATTACAGGCGCCATCTCACTGAGCGATGTCAAAGTACCGGAAAAGAACCTAGTAGGCGAACTAAACAAGGGCTTCTACTACGCTCTTGAACTTTTCGACGGAACAAGAATCACAGTTGCTGCTCAGGCTGTGGGCATGGCTCAGGGAGCCCTTGAACGTGCATTCCAATATGCCAAAAACAGAAAACAATTCGGCTCACCCATCATCAATTTCCAAGGAGTCTCGTTCAAACTGGCTGACATGGCAATCAAAACCGAAGCTGCAAGAATGTTAACCTATAAAGCGGCTTGGTTGTACGACCGAGGAAAACCTGTCTCGATGGCAACTTCTATGGCGAAGGCCTTCGCAGGCAAAGCTGCAATGGAAGTTACAGATGAGGCAATCCAAATCTACGGTGGATACGGCTATCTGGCAGACTACCACGTTGAACGTTTCCACCGCTGTGCGAAAATAACTGAAATATACGAGGGAACCTCGGAGATTCAGAAACTAACAATAATAAACCGACTGATGAAAATGATGTGACAGCATCTTCCATTCACTCTTATTCAGTGTAGTCACCTTATTCGTGCAGCTAGTGCCAAACGTTTCTGAACTAATGTGCGTCTAAACGTAAAGATTATAGAGGGTGAGTCGACGCCTTACGAGCGGAAGCTCGGGGAAAGTTGTAAGGAAGAAATACGTTACTGATGGCCAAATGAAGTCGAATTTTTTGATTTGTTGCTAGGCTGGTTTGAAGTAGTATCTTGGCCATTGGGGCCATTGTGACTGCACAGCAGATGTGTCAAATTGCATAGTTAACTCCATTCCTATCTTGATTCTTTCGCGTTCTACGTCTCTTATCATGCCTGGGATTTTTAGGTCATTTTCAAGTTGGATTATGCCCACGGCGTATGGTGCCATCTGTTCGAATTGTGGAGGTGCCACATAAATAATTGTGTATGTCACTAGTTTTCCTTTGGGTTGGATTTGAATCCATTCGAGATCTTTTGAAAAGCATTTGTCACACAAAGGTCTTGGCGGAAGGTGAATTTTTCCGCATTTTTTGCATTTTCCACCCATAAGTTTTCCTTGACTTACGTATTTGTAGAATTGCTCTATTGTGAAGGGTGCTTGTTCACTCATTTTATTCCCTCCTGAAAATGTGAACTGTGGCTGTTGCGCCTGAACCGCCAACGTTATGGGCTAAACCTATGTTCGCGTCTTTCACTTGTCTCTTCTCTGCTTGTTCAGTTAATTGTAGATAAATTTCATATGCCTGTGCTGTTCCTGTTGCGCCCACTGGATGCCCCTTGGATTTCAGCCCTCCACTTGTGTTTACTGGAAGTTTTCCGTCAAGTTTTGTTTCGCCGCTTTCAACTAGATGTCCGCCTTCGCCTTGTTTACAGAAGCCTAAGTCTTCGTAGCCTATTATTTCGGCTATTGTGAAGCAGTCGTGAACTTCAGCGACATCCACGTCTTCAGGTTTTATTCCAGCCATTTCATAGGCTTGTCTTGCAGCGATTTTTGCTGCAATAAGGGACGTTAGGCTTTCGCGTTCATAGATGCCTATGCTGTCGCTTGCCTGTCCGCTTCCAATTATTTGGATTGGCATATCTGTGTATTTTTTAGCTATTTCTGGTTTTGTTATTATTAGGCAGCTTCCACCATCAGTTATCAACGAACAGTCGTAAAGCTTCAAGGGCCAAGCGATAACTCTTGATGATAAGGCTTTTTCAAGTGTCACTTCCTTTTGCATGTGAGCTTTCGGGTTTAAAAATCCGTTGTGATGATTTTTCACGGCAACCATTGCCAATTGTTTCTCAGTTGTGCCATACTTATGCATGTGAGCCGTAGCCATCAAAGCGTACAACCCTGGAAAGGTTATGCCATGCCACTGTTCGAAGGGAAAGTCTGCAGCCATAGCCAAATATTCAGTGACTTCCGCCGTCGTTCTATGAGTCATTTTTTCCACACCGCCAACCATAACAGTGTCGCACAAGCCTGAAAGCACGGCGAAAATTCCAGCTCTTAAGGCGGCGCCAGAAGAGGCACATGCTGTTTCTGTTCTGGTAGCTGGTATGTGCAGTAAGCCTGCCCAGTCGGCTGCTGTTGCGCCTGTATGCCCTTGATGCTCGTAAGATTCTCCCATGTGTCCAAGAAACAACGCTTTTATGTCTTTTTTGGGGTCTAGGTTTGGACAACGGTCGAAAGCTTCTTTTGCTGCTTCCGCAAAAATTTCCCTAGCGTACAAACCTTCTAGTTTTCCAAATTTTGATAAGCCAGCAGAAACTATTGAGACGAGAGGTTTACCTTTCAATGTTTTCTCCTCTGAGCATTAGTGATTGGGAAAATCAGATAGACTTCAACAAGTATTTAAGTTTCTTCAATAAACACTCGAAAATTCCACGAAAGTTTTATAGCGTTCACATTTTAAACATTAGAACTCGTATTCGTTGAGGGATGAAAATGAGTAATCGTGTTGCTGTAGTTGGAACTGGAATTTCTAGATTTGACAATCCTCGCTTTGAACTACACGAAGAATTGTGCGCTGAAACTGTCAGGGAAATGCTTGCTGACAACCCAAACATTGATTATCCAAAGGACATAGACGCAGTAATGTACTCTTACTTCAGTGATCACTTGGCGGGCCAGTTGTGTTTCCACTGGATAATCCATGACTATCTGGGATTGCTACCAAAACCAGCGTACCGAGTTGAATCAGGCGGAGCAACGCCAGTAGACGCTTTAATCAACGCCTTCATGTACATAAAATCTGGAATATTCAAGAACGTGCTTGTTGTCGGCTTTGAAAAAATGAGCGAATTGAACACACCTAAAGTGAACGAGATGATTGCCGCTGCTTCTGACACTGACTGGGACTTTCCAGTTGGAGGCTACTACACTGGATATTACGCGGTTTTAGAGACAAGGCACATGCACTTGTACGGCGAAACACAAGAAGATCTAGCTAAGATTGCAGTAAAAAATCATAACAATGCAACCTTCAATCCGTATTCTCAATGGCGTAGCCAACATGGAACAACGTTCATAACAGTTGAAGACGTGTTCAAGTCGAGACTTATTTCTTGGCCTTATCGCGCCTATAACTGTGCAATGATAAGCGACGGAGCTTCATGCATGCTTCTGTCAAGTGAAGAAACAGCCAAGAAATTCACTGATTCACCAGTCTGGATCACTGGTGTCGGCTTGGGCACGGACACGATGCGACCTGGAGATCGAGTGGACAACCCAATGTACAAAGGTCTATATCCAGAAGATGAAACGCTTTATCCAGACGTTTCAACTAAGACTGCTTCGCCATATCCAGAAATGGCCAATTTCGGGTCTATGCGCACCTCTGGGGACATGGCGTACAAGATGGCTGGGATAGATGATCCAGTTAAACAGCTTGACTTCGCAGAGCTGTTCAATCCCTACGACGGCGTGGAGCTTGCTGTATACGAGGATCTGAGATTCTGCAAACTCGGTGATGGCAAAAAACTTGTAAGAGAAGGCGTTACAGAATGGGGTGGCCAACTTCCATGTCAAATAAGTGGAGCACACACTGCAGCGGGACACCCTGTTGGGGCAACGTCCATTGCGCAGGCAGCGCAGATTTGCTGGCAACTAACCGAACAGACGGCAAACAAGTGGAAGACAAACGCTAGAGCATTAAGCGGAGCACAAAGGGCACTGCTTCAGGGACATGGAGGAACAGGCTGTCAATCAGGCGTAATGATATTTGAGAGGGGTTGATGAACGTGACGTACAGACCTAAAAAAATTGTAGAAGCATTTGAATACAACAAAAAATGGGACGAATGGGCGAAACAAGGCGACTGGTCAACGATTGGATGGAGATGGATTGAAGGACCAAGAGGACACAGGCTTGATCAACTCTCATCTACAAACTATTTGGTGATTCAGAGACCACACGCATCAGTCTATCACCACAGTTACGGAATGATTTCAAAATTCTTTAAAGGCTTGCTTGAAAAGAAACTTTACGGAACGAAATGTCCAAAATGCGGCTTAACATTCTGTCCGCCGAGGGCACACTGCTGGAATCCTGGATGCGGTCTGCAAGAAACGGAGTGGGTTGAACTTCCATTAAGAGGCGAAGTGCACACATTCTCTATTATGGCATTTTCTGCGACGCCCTTCTTGAAGACTTTGCCGTTCATAATAGCCTACGTTAGAGTTGAAGGCTGCTGCACAACCGTACCAACAAGATTGGTTAAGGTTAATCCATGGGAAGTTTATCCAGGATTAAAGGTGAACATTCATTTCGTAGATAGTACCAAAGGCGACATCATGGACTTGTACTGCACTCCAGCGGAAACACCAGACCCATCCAAATGCATGATGACTGCGGAAGAAATTGAAAGATTGAAGAATGACATGCGCAAGGTACGAGACTGGGTTGTCAGAAAATTCGGTGAAGAAGCAAAACCAAGCGTAAACGTCTAAAACAACAATCCCCCACATTTTTCTCTTGCAAACAAAGTAGAGAGATTGACGGTTCAAAACTGGAAAAACCAGTAAGGTACGTATTGAAAAAATTTGCTGGAGCATGTAGCGGATTAATCTATAAAAAAGGGAAAACGACACCGAAAGAAGCTAAAATTAATTTGAAGGTCAAGGCAGGGCTCAAACATCATATTCTGTGCTGAAGCAGAAGGCATGGGAAAAAACGGAATATGTATTTCCTTCCATAAGAACTACGCAGATGATTCCAAGTTCATCACAAAATACATGACAGAATGGACAGACGTAATAGAAAGCTACGACACAATTCTCATAAGCATACCAGGCAGGATCGTCAAACCACTCTCCCTAAAATACCTAACAGAACTAATTGAAGAATAACCAATTACAGCAGAAACAAAACAACTAGTTAGAATCACAAAATCCCAAACATTCTTAAATATCGTCAGAAGAACCCTTTTAATATACCCTCCTAGATTTCTACAAACATGCAAATACTGCAATTATCAAAAGCCGTCCCTAGAAATGAGTATTCAACAGAAGAATTAATAGAAACCTTTCCATGCAAGCTTCCTGAAGGTGTCGAACAGAACATACTCAATCTGGGAGTTTCAAAAAGATACCTCATTGATCCTATCGTTTCCACCTACAAACGGGAGACAATTATAAGTGAGAAAAAACTCGTCAACCTCTGTTTAGAGGCTTGCCAAGACGCTTTAGAAAAAGCTGACTTGTCCGTTAAAGACGTAGGCTACTTTATTGCAGCCTACGATGCGAATCCGTTTCTATGCCCAGGTTTAAGCCACCTTCTAATCCGAAAACTCGGATTCAACCCGTACATCAAACACGTCAACGTTCAAGGAATGGCTTGCGCGTCCTTCACACAAGCCCTTGAACTTGCTGAAGACCACCTAGCCACACATCCCCACGATAACGTTCTGCTCTGCACTTCAGGCGTAAACTCCTATTGGCTCATCAACCAATTGCGAGGCTTGAAAGATGTTATGGGAATCCGGGAGATCAGATCGTTAAAGAATGAGAGTAAGCAACGGATGGAGCTGAGACGATGGATTGCCACCATGGAATTCTTTCTCTTCGGAGACGGAGTAGCCAGCTGCGTTATAGCAAAGGAAGGAGATGGACTATCCGTTAAAAAAGTTGTAAACGTCACAAACTTCAGAGAGAACGATTATTTAGCTGGTTACGCAAGAATCGCAGCCTTAAATGAGCCTTTCAAATTCGGCTTCTACTCGCATCTGGGCAAAGAAATTCCGAAACTCGGAGTTGAATACACCGCTCTGGCTTTGAAGAAGCTGCTCGGAAAAAAAGCTGAACAGATAATGGAAAATGCTAAAAAATGGGCAATACACACTGGTAGCAGGAAAATACTTAACCTAATGGCTGAACACTACGGAATTCAACCCGAAAAACTTAAGGAGTCACATGAAGTGCTCAATGAATACGGCAACCTATCCGGAGCAAGCCTACCCTTCATCCTCGAAAAAATAGTTTCAAAAAACAAGTTTTCCACGGGCGACATCATCTTAGTGCTTGGTTATGGCTGGGGATTCTCAGCTTCCGCCAGCCTGTTAGAATTTAAGAAATACTATGGATGAAGCGATGCGTTTAAACCGATAAGAAAATAACTTTTAGGTTCAATGTGATATTTAGGTTAAAAACGTGATCGTTAAGGAGCAAAATCCGAATGTCCGATAAAGAAAAAATTAACGAAATTGCCAAAGAGCGGGAACGCTGGGAAAAGACAACACTGCCAAAATGGATAAGACAAAGTCCCGAAAGAAAAAGTGAATTCCGGAACCATTCAGGCACGTTGATAAAGCGCGTGTACACGCCAGAAGACGTCAAAGACCTAGATTACATGCGAGACCTAGGTTTTCCAGGCGAATACCCCTTCACCCGTGGAGTGCATGCAACAATGCACAGGGGCAGACTTTGGACTATGCGGCAGTTTTCAGGATACGGCACAGCAGAACAAACAAACCAACGATTCAAATATCTTCTGAAGGAAGGAGAAACAGGTTTAAGCATAGCCTTCGACTACCCAAGCATTAGGGGTTACGACTCAGACCATCCATTCTCAAAAGGTGAAGTCGGTATATGCGGAGTAGCCGTCTCCTCACTTAAAGACATGGAAATTCTGTTTAACGACATACCCCTCGACAAAGTCACAACATCCATGACAATCAACGGTCCAGCAGCCATGTTACTAGCCATGTATATAGCAGTAGGCAACAAACAAGGAGTACCCATGGAAAAGCTTGGAGGAACAATGCAAAACGACGTGCTTAAAGAATTCTTCGCCCAGAAACTAATAATATTTCCGCCTAAGCCTTCACTGAAACTTGTAACAGACATAGTAGAATACTGCACAAAACATGTGCCTAGATGGAATCCAATAAGCGTTAGTGGATACCATATAAGAGAGGCTGGGGGAAACGCGGTTCAAGAACTAGCCTTCACACTTTACGATGGAATAACGTATGTGGAATCATGCCTTGAAAGAGGAATGAAAGTTGACGAATTCGCTCCCCGATTGTCATTCTTCTTCGCAGCCCACAACGACTTATTCGAAGAAATAGCGAAATTCAGAGCAGCCCGCAGAATATGGGCAAAAACAATGAAGGAAAGATTCCACGCCAAAAACCCAAGGTCCATGTGGATGCGCATGCACGTTCAAACAGCAGGATTCACCCTAACAGCACAGCAACCCCTAAACAATATTACTCGCGTTACAATTCAAGCCTTGTCGGCAGTATTAGCTGGAACACAATCGTTGCACACAAATTCCTTCGACGAAGCACTAGCTTTGCCAAGCGAACAAGCAGTAAGAATAGCCCTAAGAACACAGCAAATAGTCGCTCATGAAAGCGGAGTAACCAACACCATAGACCCCCTAGCTGGCTCATACTACGTAGAGAACCTAACAAACGAGATGGAGGAACGCACAATGGAATACTTCCGAAAACTAGACGACATGGGTGGAGCAATCACAGCCATAGAGAAAGGCTTCTTTCAAAAGGAAATTGCTGACAGTGCCTATGAATATCAGAAGGAAGTGGACGAGAAAAGACGAATCCTAGTTGGAGTAAACGATTATACAACAGAAGAAAAACAGCCAATAAAAGTTTTAAGGGTAGACCCAAAAGTTGAAGAGGAACAAGTTGCAAGCCTTCACAAGCTGAAGAGAGAAAGAGACAACAAAAAAGTGAATGGGATGCTTGAAAAACTTCATTATACAGCAGAAAAGGATGAAAATCTCATGCCAACAATAATTGATGCTGTAAAGGCATATGCAACAATAGGCGAAATCTGCGACGTGCTTCGAGAAATCTACGGAGAATTCAAGGAGCTAATCGTAATTTAGAGAGGGAAAAAACGTGGAGAATCAAAGGAAAATTAGAGTTTTAATCGCTAAGCCAGGCCTCGACAGCCACGACAGAGGAGCCAAAATCATAGCCAGAGCATTAAGAGACGCCGGGATGGAAGTAATCTACACTGGTTTAAAGCAGACCCCAGAGCAGATAGTTGAAACAGCCCTCCAAGAAGATGTGGACGTGATAGGATTAAGCATTCTTTCAGGAGCCCACAAAACCCTTTTCCCAATCATAATAGACCTGTTGAAGCAGAAGGGCTTAACAGACGTGCTTGTTGTCGCCGGAGGTATAATCCCAGAAGAAGACGTTCCCGAAATGAAAAAGCTTGGAATAAAAGAAATCTTTGGACCTGGAACACGGACAGATAAAATAGTTCAGTTCGTATTTGAAAATGTTCCGAAAAGAACCTAAAACCTGAAGATGTGCGAACATTGCCGAAAATACAGGAAATAGCCAGAGGCGTGCTAGCCGGAGACTGCAGAAGCATAGCGAGAGCAATAACAACAATCGAAAACAACACTCCCAAAGCGCAAGAAATAATCGCCTCAATTTTCCCCCACACCGGAAAAGCCCACATAATAGGGTTAACCGGCCCCCCAGGCTCTGGAAAAAGTACACTCATAGACAAAATCATACGCGAGTACAGGCGGAAAGGCAAAACTGTAGGCGTTATAGCCGTGGATCCAACAAGTCCCTTCACGGGCGGCGCATTTCTTGGCGACAGAATCCGAATGCAAGAACTAAGCACAGACCAAGGAGTTTTCATACGTAGCATGGCAACCCGCAACTATCTCGGTGGAATAGCCAAAGCAACAAAAAACGCTGCAAAAATCTTGGATGCTGCAGGCAAAGACGTAGTCATCGTTGAAACCGTTGGTGCTGGACAGTCTGAGGTGGAAATAATCAAAGTGGCACAAACGATAGTTGTTCTTTTTGCACCAGGCTTAGGAGATGAGATACAAGCAATAAAGGCTGGAATCATGGAGATAGCTGACATTTTCGTCGTGAACAAGGCTGACCATGCAAACGCCGACAAAGCTGTGATGGACATCCAAGCAATGCTACAGCTAAACAATAAAGAAAAAATGTGGAAGCCGCCGGTTCTAAAGACTACAGCTCTCACAGGCGAAGGCGTCCCGCAACTCATCGAAAAAATAGGAGAGCACAGGCTTTTCTTAGAAAAGGAGTTCGAACGCAAAAGAAGCCGAGAAAAGGCTGAAGCCGAACTGGTAGAAGCCATAAAAGAGAAAGTGGCAAGTTCGATAATAGAAGAATTGAAAAGGGAAGGAAAACTCGAAGAGTTTCTGCAAAAAATTCTGGAAAAGAAAATGGATCCTGCTTCTATAGCTGAGAAACTCTTGAACAAAAAATTCAAAAAGCAAGTCCAGAAGTGATAGAAGCCAATGCCTAAACTAGAACGAGGGCTTGTACAGGTTTACACTGGAAATGGAAAAGGCAAGACTTCAGCTGCTTTTGGACTTGCCCTGAGAGCCATAGGAAGAGGATTAAAGGTCTATGTAGTTCAGTTCATTAAAGGCGGATTCGACTACGGCGAACTCTACGTGGTTGATAAACTTCCAAATCTTAAGCTTAAAGCCTTCGGAAGAGGCGAGTTCGTGACGGAAAAGCCTCCGGGAAAAGAGGATATTGAACTTGCGCAAGAAGCTTTGGCTCTAGCTGAACAAGTAGTCAAAAGCGGTGAATACGACATAGTCATTCTAGACGAAATTAACGTTGCCCTAAACTTGAAACTGATAAATCTTGACGAAGTTTTGGAATTGATAAAGAACAAGCCGAAACATGTTGAACTCGTATTAACGGGGCGTTATGCACCCAGTGAAATAATTGAAACTGCTGATTTAGTTACAGAGATGAAGGAGGTTAAACATCCCTTCAATAAGGGTTACAAAGCCCGAGAAGGAATTGAATATTAGCTTTCTCACTCAAACTTAGCATTAAGTGTGAATCACAAGGGAGGTTTAAACGTTCAAGGTTGAAGATGGAGACTCGTCTAACGGATTTTTAGACATGTTTAAGACTTCGTGGGTGAAAACTTCCGTAATTTTAGGGATAATAATAGTGGCTATAGGCTTAACCATACTTCTCCTTTTGAAATTTTTCAACATTGGCGGCACACAGTTGTTTCTGGATGCGAAGGATCTTGTTGCAGAATACGGTCTTATAGGAATTTTCTTCGCGACCATTTTAGCTGGAACTTTTGTGCCTTTGGGAAGCCCAGCCCTGGTGGTGGCAGCAGCCCTCCTCGAAGTGCCAAAAATCCCCCTTATTTTAATTGCTACAGCCGGATTTACAATCGGCATGATGATTAATTATGGCTTGGGTTACCGTCTAGGAAGACCATACGTTATGAAGAAAATGTCAGCCGAAAAACTCGAAGAAATTATGCACTTATGGGATAGGTGGGGCTGGATTCTCTACACAATATTTGGACTTATCCCAGTCTTACCAGTGGAACTGCTTTCGTTCATTTGCGGACTGTTAAAAATTCGCCTAGACGTTTTTCTAATCCTAAGCTTTGTACCCAGACTCATAGTCTTCGCAATTCTAGCCTATTTTGGAGAACAAGCAGGTATATGGATTGGAATTGTTTGCTAACTGAGCGTTATGCACCCAAGGAGATGATTGAAGCCGCAAATTTAATTACAGAGATGAAAGAGGTCAAACACCCATTCAATAAGGGCTACCAAGCTCGAAAAGGAATAGAATACTAGTATTCTATGCTCAGAATCTTAACATCACCCGTTATAAGTAGGCTTGGGATATGTTTGAGGGCTTGCTTGCAGAAGTTATGCTGTTTCGCTGATTTTCTTTCCCATTTTGCTAGTCCATTCTTTAATTGGAATGGCAAACTGTTTTTCGACGTCGTTTCTGTATATGCTGTTGTAGGTGCAGAATGATCTTATTTTTCCGTCGGGTGTGGCGTAGTGAATTGCGCATCTTTGAACTCTATCCAAGTCAAGATTCCACACGTCTTGGAAATGCATTATCCCAAGCATGATAACCCTACGCATGAGATCTCCCAGAGCCTCGTAGCTTCCTTTCGTTATCACATTCTTAATCAAGCTTCTAACAAGATCAGACTTAACCATGGGCAGAAGCTTCAGCAACTTCATCTTTGCCATTGTCTTTTTGCCTTTGACGCCTGAATAGTATATGTCCCAGAAAATCTGTGCAAACTTGTCAACATCAACGTATTTGGTTATAGGTTTGTAAGAGCCATCTTTGTCAATGATTATGAATGTTGCTGCTCCGCACATGGGATGCATCGTGAACTCTGGATAAGTTTTGTTCTTTATTATTTCCATTCCCTTGGACACTGGAAGAGGCCAGTTAACAGGTCTCCAATCCCACTTCGTCACGGCTCCGTTCGTCTGCTCCTCTATTAGTTTAACCGCGTCTGGTATTGTAATGCGGAGTTTCCTCATCTCCTCTTTTTTAGCTCTTCCAGCCATTGAAATAGGCTGAATGTTAACGCATCTAACGACATCATGATTTTCTACAGCGCACTGAACTATGTCTCCTAAATCCTTATCATTCACGCCCTTTGCTAAAGTAACCACCAAAACCACTGAGCTTAAGCCTATTTTTCTTGCGTTTTCAATAACCTTTTGCTTTATTGGGACAAGGTCGGTTCTTGCTCTGAGTTTCTTGTGGATTTCTTCTCTTAAGCCGTCGAATGTAATGTAAAGCGTGTCCATTCCAGCGTCGCAAATCTTCTTGAAGTATTCTATATCTTCTGCAAGACGCAAGCCATTAGTGTTAACTTCCACATGGCTTATCCCAGCTTTCTTGGCTTCTTTGATTAAGTCTGGTAGGTCGTTTCTCAGGGTTGGTTCTCCACCGCTGAACTGAAGGGCGTTACATGCCCACGGTTTGTTAGCTCTGAACAATTTGATCATGTCAACAATCTGCTCGTAAGAAGGTTCATAAACGTAGTTTGCAGCTCCAGCGTAGGCAAAACAGATTGGACACGCCATGTTGCATCTGTTTGTAACGTCTATTATGCCCAAAACAGTATGCGTCTTGTGCTGCGGACACAATCCACAATCAAACGGGCAACCATTAACTACCTTAGTGTGGGGATTTTCTAAGCCGCTGCCCGCATATTTAGCATTATACCAGTTTTCATAGAACCACTTGTAAAGTTCAGCGTCTCCCCAGTAAACATCCTCAAACTTTCCATGTTCAGGACAAGTCTTTTCCAAGTAGATTACGCCGTTTTCTTCATAAATTCTCATAGGTATTTTTCTCTGGCATTCAGGGCATATGCTTGCAGAATATGTCTCAAACTTGTTGGATTCTTGGGGTTTAGACATTTCAATGGCTTCCTGAAGGTTTGGATATTAGGTAAGCACAGAAGCTATTAATATTTCTAATCGTCGAAGTTTGATTGAAATTAGGCTTTTCAGCTGTGGCTTTTTAAATATTGGCGAAGAGAATAAATAGCTCAGCAGGTAATAGCATGAAGCGTGATGTCCATGTCTGAAGAGGAAATCAAAAAAGAAGTTACGGACCTTAGAGAAAGAGTTGTCAGATTGGAAGTCAAATTAGAAGAGTTAACTAAACGCGTTGACGGCATTGCAAATTATACGAAACAACTATATGAGTATCTGCAGAAACAAACAGGCAAATCATTATTCTAGAATTGGAAGAAAAAAAGGGAAGGCTAGGGCGGTGGCGGCGGTGGTTGAGCTAGCGATTTTTTCTCTTTTCTAATGACAAGGTACATTATTAATCCGATGATGCCAGCGATTAAGACTATGATTAGCCATAATGCACCGTTCATGCCTCTTGATTCAGCGTCTCTGTAAACCCTCTTGATTCAGCGTCTCTGTAAACCCATATGCAGAGTAGTATAGCTATGACAAACCATAGTATCGGCAGCAATATAAAGAGAATTCCAAGTCCAATAAACCATTCGCCTTGTGCTATTTGAGATAAGAGCATTGTCAACATTTTTCATCGTCTTCAGTTTTATCCGCAGAACATGTATATAATAACTATGGTGGGAATCAAATCCGCATTAGACACAAGCATGTTCAGCAAATTTTAAACATGTAGTCCCTATCTTGTTTTAACTGGTGGAAAAGAGTTCGATGAACGAAAAAGCTGAGAAAATATACGCTGGTAAATGTGTTGATTGTGGTTCGCCTTTAGATTTGTATGAGATTGATTTTGATAAGGGCAGACGGATTATGCAGTGTACTCGTTGCGGCTTGTACCATTTTTATAAGAAGGGTTTTTTTGGTAAGTGGAAGCTTGTGAAGGTTGGTCGTGTTTCGGATTTGTGGAGAAAAAAATGATGGGACAACCCATGCGGATTGTTTCTGGTCAAGGGGAAACGGTTGATCGTAACTCTACAAAGCTACACGAGCTTCCTCTGTTTGCTGGTTAGATTTGCTTTCCATAAGTGTAATTTTGACGTTTCTTCGGCCCATGATATGAGATCATTTGGCAAATCACTTAATGGTTTTACGATTCCTCCCAAAGAAGTTTTTTCATCGGGCTTCATGTCCTTTATGGATTCTGGAATATTATCAACATAGACCCCATCCAAATATGATTCTGCGAGCAGTCGATCTTTTGTAGGGCTTCCATAAGTTCCCCATTCTGATGTCCATCTTCCTTTTTGCCCTCTTCCTGAATCTGGAGTAGCTAAAACAACTTTGATTTTAGAAATTGTACGAAATAGAAGGCTGTAGAACAGTGTTTCTGTGAAGCGACCATGGGGACTCGGGTTGCAACTAATTATGGCTATTGGAAAAGAGTCTATGTATGCAACTAAATCAATGTCTCCCCCAGCTTCTTCCATTCTCAATGATGACTTTAATGGTATTAACAAGGGAGCATCGTGTGAGGAAGTAGTTTGCCCATTACTTTTGTAATTAGTGATATCCTTTTATATTAATTCGAGCAAAATGTTTTTGGGCGATTGTTAATATATTATGTGACACTGTGTAAATAGCTAGCAAAGGGAGGTTACATTAATGATAAAGTGTCCCGAATGCGGTGAAACACTATCTGACGTAATCGTCGTCCTGAAGGTTTCGGGGTGGGAACACGCAGGCTATAGATGGGACGAAGATGAGGAGAAATTCATTTATTATGAGATTAAGGATGTGCTGAATTCTGACTCAGAGATAGACAGTGTGAAGTGTCCTCACTGCGACAAGAAACTACCTGAAGAATTCCTTAAGAAAATAAGGTAGTAGGCGATTCATGGTGAATAAAAGCAAAGTAGCGATAACGATTGGTGAAAGAGATAGAACATATGAAAAGAAAACATATGCTAATATAACTGGAGTCTGAGTATTCAATAAAAATGAAGAGGATATGCTGTTATGGTTCAGTTTCTTGTTGAATCTACGATGCGAGGTCAAGTCTTCGCTTGTACGAAAAATTCAGAAGAGTAATGTTTCAACCGTCTACTCTTCGGTGCAAATAAGGTTTACGGACCATCTGCGATGAAAGTGGAAAAAGGAGATTTTCTGTTTCTTCTTAACTTGAGTAATGATGTAGTTTACGGTATATTTAAGGCAACTTCCGACGCAAAAATGAATATAGAACCAAAAGCATGGGGTGGGAGATATCCATATCAAGTAAAGGTCGAACCCATTGGAAGGATTATCCCCCTAAAAAATGCAAAGAAACTGCTAAAGAAACTAAATATAAAACGAACAACACGAATGAAGAGAGCGACTACTACTAGGCTACTTGAACTCTATCGGCCAGAAGGTTCCACACGGGACAAATGGCATCACTCTTTGTTTGGAACAACAGAGGAAAAAGAACTCAAAGTAAGACTGGAAAGCCCCAGATCTTGGAGCTTGTTGAGTGAAGCAAAACGAATTGAGAGAAAAGTTGATGAAGATATACCGATGCTAGAAGCCACCACCCTTTGGGATTTCCCTAAACAAAGCTACGGAAAGCATCCCAAGGGAGATAACAAGTATCCTGGTGTCACTCCAGCCTTGATAATATATAATCTGATCTGGAGATATACCGAACCAGGTGATCTTGTTGTAGATCCTATGTGTGGAAGTGGGACAACAATCGATGTTTGTAAAGAGGAAAAAAGAGAGGTTGTGGGACTCGCGCGCGCGCAAAAGGCTTTCACAAAAAATTGTTGATTTTTGACGGGAAGATTGTTGGCCAAATAGAGTATGCACCTGCAGAAGTATCCTATTACCCAATAATTGGTGATAATATAATTGTGATGAATTGCATCTGGGTTTTGAGAAAAGCAAAGGGACACAACCTTGGAAAACGGCTTTTGCAAGACATGATAAAAAGCGAGAAAGACGCGGTTGGCTTCGCAACAATAGCGTTAGAAAACCATTGGAGCCCATGGTTTAAGAAACGGCAAATGGAAAAGTTAGGCTTTAAACCCCTAGACTCGATTAAGGTTACTCACAAAACGAAGCACAAAGGACAAGTCTTCAGCATATACCTCATGTGGATGCCAACAACCGAAAACGCAAGACCGCCAAAATGGAAAAAGCAAAAACTCTTAGAAGGGATAACCTTCTGCACCGCACATCCACTTTATCATCCGCAAACATGGAAAGGAAACGTGTTAGAAGTGAAACAAAGGTGATACGTAAAAGAGGTATAGGCCGATAGTCCCCTTAAGCTTCTGTAAGATTTTCCAAGAAAAAATCTTCAGGATACACCATGCTTGAAAAAAGGAGGCTTAACGCTGTTTAGAAAGTGCGAAAAGGGTCTAAAAAACTGTTTATGTTAATGGAAAGCCATATAAATCACCTTACCGCTGTTCAATTGCAAACTTGGAGAGACGATAAAGTGCCAAAATGGGGATACTCCATAACAGAAGAAGAATTAGACCCGGAAAAAACCGTTAAGGCAAGTGGACGAGAGCTTAGAGTATCCCCTAAATCAGCCCGAGAAGTGTGCAAAACAATTAAAGGAATGATGCTCACTCGAGCAAAACGGTATCTCAAAGACGTTATGACCAAGAAGAAACCTGTTCCCTTCAAAAGATTCAAAAAGAAGGGTGGACACCGCCGCGGACTAGAAAAGGCTTTTACAGGCAGATACCCAGTGAAAACAGCAAAACATATTCTAAAAATACTTGAAGGAGCAGAAGCCAACGCTGAATATAAAGGCTTAGACACCGAAAGACTACGCATAATTCACGCGTCAGCATATCCCGGCATGAAGATTAAGGGATACATGCAAAGAGCCTTTGGAAGAAGCAGTCCAAAATTCGAAACCCTATGCCACATCGAAGTAGCCCTAGAAGAACAACCAGAAACAAGAGAGGAAGCATAATGTCCGTTGTCAAACATTTCGTATCAGAATCCATGAAAAAGAATGAAATAGACGAGTTCCTCCAGAAAGAACTTGAAAAAGCGGGTTACGGCGGAGTGAACATATCAAAAACCCCATTGGGAACGCACATAGTGATTTACGCCATGCGCCCAGGCTTAGTCATAGGTCGAGGCGGGGGAACAATAAGAGAACTCGCAAGAATTTTAGAAGAGAAATTCAATGTTCCAAACCCTCAAATTTCTGTTTCTGAAATGGAGATTCCAGAACTGAACGCTTATGTTGTTGCGTCACGCATAGCATCAGCCCTACAGAGAGGCATACATTTTAGACGCTCAGGATACTGGGCACTCAACCGAGTTATGGAAGCTGGAGCCCTTGGCGTGGAAATAACCATAAGTGGGAAGCTGAGAACCGATAGATCAAGATATGAAAAATTCAAAACTGGGTACTTACCGACATGTGGAGACATAGCATTAAAATACATGCGAAAAGCCGTAGTTCACGTTCAACTAAAGGCAGGTATGCTTGGCGTGAAAGTTAGGATAATGCCCCCAGATGCAGAATTCCCAGGTAAAACCAAAGTGGCTGAAAGTCTTCCGGAGGAAAAAACGGCGGAAGGAACATCTGGAGAAAAAACTGAAGAAGAACCTAAAGAAACAAGCGGAGAGGAGGCAGCCAAGTAAATGCCAATATTGCGGGTCAAGGAAATACGTGACATGTCTTCTGAAGCGCGAGTGAAAAGATTAAACGAGCTTAGAACAGAGCTTCTAAGATTAAGAACCATGGTAAAGGCAGGGGGAACAGTAGAGAATCCAGCTAGGATAAAGGAGCTGCGCAAAACAATTGCTCGAATACTAACTATTGAACACGAAAAAAAACTTGGGCTTGCAGAAGAGAAGATTAAGGGGAAGAAAAAGAAATGAAGGTAATGCCAAACATAATAAGCTCCGAATTCATCGGAACCGAAGCTAAAGTTGCAAAAAGCAGGCATCAAGGATATGTGGGAATCTCTGGTAGGATTATAGATGAAACACGAAACACGTTTGTAATTCTACATAAGGGAGAACGAAAAAGAATCATAAAAGATTCAGCTGTTTTTAACTTCAAATTTTCGGACGGAACAATTGTTGAAATTGATGGTAAACTGCTTGTGAGACGACCAGAAGATCGTCTCAAAAAACGTATTAGGAGGCTATGGTAACGTCACTAGCCTTCAAAAAGCCTAAGAAAACATGTAACGATAGAAACTGTCCCTTCCACGGAGATCTCTCAACAAGGGGACGCGTCTTAGAAGGTGTAGTTGTCAGCGCAAAAATGGATAAAACAGTCACAGTCAAACGTGACTATCTTCATTATGTTCCAAAGTTTAAGAGGTATGAGAGAAGACACAGTCGCATCGCATGTCACAACCCACCGTGCATAAACGCAAAAGCAGAAAACCGCGTAAAAATAGCTGAATGCCGCCCGATAAGCAAAACAGTCTCATTTGTCGTCGTTGAAAAACTGGAGGAGAAGTGAAATGGCTGCAAGGGCAAGAATGAGAGCGTTTGTTGCCAAAGGGATGATTGGCCAAAAACCAAAAATCTCAAGAGGATTGCCCTGTGGCGCAGTCCTAAAATGTGCAGATAACTCTGGAGCCAAAGAAATAAGGCTGATCCAAGTCATAGGTTATAAAGGACGTCTACGACGTGTTCCATCAGCTGCAATAGGCGATAAAATAACCGTTTCAGTCAGACGTGGAACACCAGACATGAGAAAAAAGGTTTTTCAAGCAGTAGTTGTAAGACAAAGAAAGCCCTACCGAAGGGCTGAGGGCATATGGATTCAATTCGAAGATAATGCGGCAGTAATAATAACTCCGGATGGGGAAATGAAGGGGTCGGAAGTTCGTGGACCAGTGGCAAAGGAGGCTGCTGAAAGATGGCCAAGAATAGCAAGTGCCGCAAGCATAATATTGTAGGAGGAAGAACATGCAAGCAATAAAACCTGTAAGGAAGCCAACGAAACAGAGAAAAATGCTCTTCCAAGCACCAGACCATATACGCTACAAACATTTTGCAGCACCCCTTTCACCAGAGCTGAGAGCCTCACGTGGGGTGCGAGCCTTACCAGTTAGAAGCGGAGATGCAGTCCGCATAATGCGAGGGGACCACAAAGGATTTGAAGGAAAGGTTACCCGAATAGACAGGAAAAAATATAGAATTTACGTTGAAGGGCTAACGCGAGAAAAAGTTGACGGAACAACAATACTCGTTCCCGTACACCCTTCAAAGGTCATGATAACAAACTTAAATCTTGAAGATAAATGGCGAAAGCAAATTCTGGAAAGAAAAAGAAAAGCTCCCGAGATTATAGAGGAGGTTGCAGAGAAACCTCCTTCAGAAGAGATTGCTGAAATGAAAGAAGCTGTAGAAGAGAAAGTACCAAAAAAGAAACCAAAAAGAAGAAAGACGAGAGTAGTTAGAAAGCCAGCGGAAAAGAAAGTAGAAGAAAAACCGAAGAAACCCAAAAAAGCGAAGAGAACGAGAAAAAAGAAAACCGAAGAAACTAAAAAAGAAGAGAAGCCTAAAACGAAGAAAGCAAGAGCTAAGCGTAAAACAACCAAGAAAACCAAAGGAGGAAAATAATTTTGGCTAGAAAAGGAGGATCAACAGGGTTAAAACGTAAACCCGCACCGAAGTTCTGGCCAATACATAGAAAAGAGTTTTTCTGGGTTGTAAAGCCTTCCCCTGGACCACATTCTCTTAAAAACTGCTTACCATTAACCATAGTTTTACGTGACATTCTCAAGTTTGCTAAAACAAGAAAAGAGGCTAAAACAATAGTTTCGCAAGGAAAGGTGTATGTGGATGGCAAGGTTAGGCGAGAAGACGACTTTCCAGTGGGATTAATGGATGTTATTTCCATATCAGACATTGACAACTACTTCCGTATAGTGCCCTCCCGTAAGGGCTTAATTCTTCATCCAATCAGTAAAGAAGAATCAAACTTCAAACTGTGTAGAATAGAAAACAAGAAAGTTGTTGAAAACGGGCATGTGCAACTCAACCTGCATGATGGCTCAAACATACTGGTGAAGGTTGCCGACCTAAAGAAGCCGCAAGAGGATACCTACAAGGCTTTAGGCAGTGTGAAAATAAGCTTGCCAGAAAGACAAATACTTCAGCAAGTAAAAATGAAAGAAAACGATTTTGCAATAATAACAAGTGGAAAAAACATCGGAAAATATGGCAAGATAATTGAAATAGAAAAAACGAAGGGAAAGAAGCGTACGAACGCCCTTGTAACAATCGAGGACAAGAAAGGAAACCGTTACCAAACAATATTGAACTTTGTTTTTGCAATAGGCGAAGGACAGCCGTTAATATCCATGCCGGAGGTAGCTCAGATTGTCTGAGGACGCGGTGCTGAAGAGATGGAAAGAAAGCCCAATGCTTAAACCGAAAATCGAGAAGGTTGTCGTTAACATCAGCGTTGGAAAGTCAGGGGAGCCCGTGGAAAAAGCCTCAAAGGTTCTGAAAGATTTAACAGGTCAAAATCCATGTAAGAGAAAGGCTAAGCAAACCATTAGAGATTTCGGAATAAGAAAAGGTGAACCAATAGCATGCATTGTAACGCTTAGAAAACAGAAGGCAACAGATTTCCTGAAAAAAGTTTTGCCCGTTGTTGAGAATAGAATCTCTGAGAATTGCTTCGACAAATATGGAAACTTCTCCTTTGGCATAAAAGAACACATTGAAATTCCAGGGGTAAGATATGAACCTGAAATCGGCATATTCGGCATGAATGTCTGCGTGTCCCTCAGCCGCCCCGGATATCGAGTGAAAAAAAGGCGGAGAGAGAAAGGGAAAATCGGTTCAAAGCACATGTTAACACTTGAAGAAGCTATGGTGTTCGTTAAAGATGCCTTGGGAGTCGAGATAATATAGTTATTGGAGCGATGGGTGTGGGCAAAGAGAAACCTAAAAAAGAAAGAAAATATGGGAAGGGAACAAGACAGTGTGTTAGATGTGGGTCTTATGGGCCTGTTATTCGACGTTACAATTTATATTTATGTCGGCGATGTTTTAGAGAGGTAGCCGTAAAACTCGGTTTCAAAAAGTACGAGTAACGAGGAAATTAGGATGGACACTTTGGCAAACGGTTTAACAACAATCATAAACAACGAGATGCGCAACAAGCGTGAGTGCTTAATTAGTCCAGCCTCTAAACTTTTGGGCAGAGTTTTAAGGGTTATGCAGTTAAACGGTTACATTGGAGAATTCGAATTCATTGATGATAGCCGCTCCGGAAAGTTTAGGGTCCAACTCTTGGGAAGAATAAACAAATGCGGAGCCATTAGACCGCGCTTTCCGGTTAAAGTAGACGAATTTGAAGAATGGGAGAAGACATTCCTTCCGTCAAGAGACGTTGGCATATTAGTTGTCTCAACTCCGAAGGGAGTGCTGTCTCACAAAGAGGCAAAGGAAAAACACATTGGAGGTAGGCTGTTAGCACTCGCTTATTAGAAAAGGTGCCTTTGATGCGAGCCATAGAAGTCTCAAAAACTATTCAGATTCCAGATGACGTAGAGGTTTCAGTGGAAGGACGGAAAGTCACAGTTAAAGGTCAAAAAGGAACATTAACCCGTGACTTTTCTCACGCTCCAATCTCAATCAAACTCGAAGGAAAAACCATTCGTGTTTGGGTTGAGTGGCCAAGGAAAAAAGAGGCAGCCCTCGTAGGCACCCTTCATTCACATATCCAGAACATGATTACCGGAGTTAGGAAGGGCTTCACATACAAATTGAAAATAGTTTTCTCACACTTTCCAATATCCGTTAAAGTTAAAGATAAAACCATTCTAATTGAAAATTTCACAGGTGAACGAAGCCCAAGAAAACTCAAAATAATGGGCGATTCCCAAGTTAAGGTTCAAACCGAGGACATAATTATTCAAGGCATAGATCTCGAAAATGTAAGCCAAACAGCAGCAAACATCGAACAAGGCACCAAAGTGAAAAAAAAAGACCCACGTGTCTTCTTAGACGGCATATACGTTAACGAAAAAGGCGAGGGGATGGAAGAATGACAGAACAAGGCAAAGCTACTTTAGAAAGGGCATTGAAACTGAGGACCCGCATAAAAAAGAAGAAACCTAAATTTGTGAGGCAGGAAAGCTGGCGGTACAAACGCTTAAAGGAAAGCTGGCGCAGACCAAGAGGAATAGACAACAAGATGAGAAGGAAAATTAAGGGCTGGCCGCCCACCGTAAGCGTTGGGTACAGAGGGCCAAAAGCCGCAAGGGGTCTTCACCCATCAGGCTACAATGACGTTTTAGTACATAATACTGAAGAACTTGAAAAGATCAACCCAAAAACTCAAGCCATAAGAATTGCACACACGGTTGGCAAAAGAAAAAGAGCTAAAATTCTTGTTGCAGCAAGAAAAAAGAAGATAAAAATTCTGAACTTCAAAGAAGCTGAGGAAGTAGTTCGAGAAGAAGAAAAGGAGACCGTGGAAGAAGAGAAACCCAAGGAAAAGGAAGAACAGAAGAAAGTATCAGAAAAAGAAAAAATAAGACGCAAACAGAAGACCAAAAAACGTAAAACGAGGACAGAAAAACGATGACAGGTCTTACAAGTCAGCGGCGTCTAGCAGCACAAATACTGAAAATTGGACAGAATCGCGTGTGGATAGATCCTGAAAGGATAGATGACGTGGAAGTAGCCATAACTAGAGAAGAGATCCGAAAACTGATTCATGAAGGCGTCGTTAAACGGCTTCCAGAAAAAGGTGTAAGCCGCGCAAGGGCACGGATTTTACATGAAAAGAAAAAGAAGGGACGAAGGCGCGGGCCAGGCAGCAGAACCAGTTCGTTGCACGCAAAAATATCGAAGAAAGAGGCTTGGATGAAGAAGATTCGACCCTTGAGAAAGAGGCTCCGTGAACTAAAAACCAATAGAATAATCACTGTAAACACGTATCGGAAGATGTACAAGATGTCGAGTAGCGGACGGTTTGATTCCATTGCCGACATGGAGCGTTACTTGAAGGCGCACGAACTTTGGAGGAAACGCTGATGGCGACGGGACCACGCTATTGTGTTCCATTCCGAAGAAGAAGAGAGGGAAAAACAGATTACAAAGCAAGAAAAGCATTGTTGCTCTCCGGAAAACCACGCTTAGTAGTCCGCGGTTCACTCAAACACATGATAGTCCAAATAATTGTGGCTAAACCCCACGGAGACGAGGTCATAGTTTCAGCACATAGTAAGGAGCTAACCAGAAAGCACGGGTGGAAAGCTTCAGGAGGAAACATTCCAGCATGTTACCTAACTGGTCTTCTCTGCGGATTAAAAGCCAGAGAAAAGGGTGTTAAGGAAGCAGTTTTAGATATAGGATTACATTCCTCTACAAAGAATCGCATTTTTGCGGCGCTGAAGGGCGTTTTAGACACTGGAGTAAATGTGCCCTATAGCGAAGAGAAGCTCCCCAATGAAGAAAGAATAAAGGGCGAGCACATTGCAGAATATGCGGAAATCTTAGCTTCTAACCCTGAAGAACATCAAACTAAATTTTCGAAATACTTGAAGCAAAAACTACATCCAGAAAAATTTCCTAAGCATTTTGCGAAAGTTAAAAAGGAGATAAATGCGTCATTCAGTGGAGGTAAAAAGGCTTGAGACGTTCAAAAAGAAGGTATTCAAAAAGGCGTTCAAGACCATCAGCAAACCTTGAAGAGTGGGTTCCCAGAACACGCCTTGGCAAGATGATACAAGAGGGTAGAATTGCATCCATTCAAGAAATTTTTATGGAAGGCTTAAGGATACGTGAACCACAAATTGTTGATGCTTTACTTCCAGACCTTCAAGAAGAAGTCATAAACATAAATCTAGTTCAAAAACAGACAGATGCTGGTGAAAAATCAAGGTTTAAGGCAATAGTTGCCGTTGGAAACAGGGACGGCTACATTGGCTTAGGGTCTGGAAAAACAAGCCAAGTGCGAGCAGCCATAGAAAAAGCTGCCGTAGATGCTCGTCTAAACATAGTTCCAGTTAGGAGGGGCTGTGGAAGCTGGGAATGCGGCTGTGGAAGACCACATTCAGTCCAGTTCTCAGTCGAAGGAAAATGCAGTGGCGTAAAAATCGCTATTCTTCCCGGACCGAGAGGTTTAGGTCTTGTAGCAAGCGAAGTCGCAAAGGTCATCCTCGGACTTGCTGGCATAAAAGACTGCTGGACGCGAAGTTACGGCTCAACGAGAACTGTTCCATCTTTTGCATATGCGGTTTTCGACGCGTTGAAGAAAAGCTACAGTCTCATAACTCCTGCGGATTGGGTGAGGTAAGTGGGTCAGGAAGCGAAAGAACGTAAATGCATAGTGGCTGTACGAATCCGCGGAACAATTAGAGCGTCACGGGAAGTCAGGGAAACCCTTCAGATGCTTAACTTGACACGAAATAACTTTGCGGTTTTGATTGATAACCGTCCTGCTTTCCTTGGGATGTTGAAAACAGGGCAGAATTTCATCACTTGGGGTGAAGCTTCAAAGGAAACCGTGAACATGATAATAAAGGAAAGGGCAAGACTTGCAGGGAACAAGAAGCCAACAGATGAGTATGCACAAAAAAACGGTTACGAATCCTTGGAAGAGCTTGCAGAAGCAATATTTAACTGTCATACTGAATACTGGAAACTTTCGAATGTGAAACCAGTCTTTAGGCTGCATCCACCAACTAAAGGCTTCAAAGGAAAGGTGAAAAAAGCCTATGGCATGGGAGGCGAGCTTGGATATCGCGGAGAAAAAATCAATGAACTGATAAAACGGATGACCTGAACTGTAATTTTGAACACTTTTGTTTGCGATACATTTTATAGTCACCTTTTAAATGCCATGTTATTCGAGGAGAAGGCAGTTTGAGCGCGAAGTGGCGGAGATATAAAAAACGTTCAAAACGATTTCACATTTCTAGAGACTTCAATAAAGTTAAAGAAAAAAAACTTGATCAACCATTCCGAATTAATAATCTACGGATCAGAAGAGGAACATACCCCTACAAACACAGCCTTCTGAACACTTATAGAGGAAGAAAATGGAAGGAGCCCAAACCTTTAATCGATGTTCTTGAAGAAAAGAATAAAATAATAATTGTTGCCGAATTCGCTGGTTTCAAAAGGGAAAATCTAAAAATCCATGTAAAAGATCAACGATTAATCTTGTCTGCTGAGGCTTCAGATCGGAAATACCATAAAAGTTTAAATCTTCCAAAAAGAGTGATTCCAAGCACCATGTGCACATCATATAAGAATGGTGTGCTTGAAATTGAATTTGAAAAGGCTGTTAAGGAAAAAGCCATTGACAAGGTAGTTGGCTGAAGATGCCGCATAAACTTCGAAAGATCAGAAAGCAACGTGGTTCAAGAACTCATGGCTGGGGCAGAGTGGGGCAGCACAGAGCAGGAGGATCAAGAGGGGGACATGGGAAGGCAGGTTTCCATAAACATAAATGGTCCTACGTGATAAAATATGAACCAGACTACTTCGGAAAAAAAGGTTTTACCTCACCCAAAAGTGTCAGACGAAAAGTTAATGTTATAAATGTTGGAGTACTCGACGAAATGGCTGAAAAGCTGTCAACAAGAATGGAAAAAAACAAGTTCTTCATAGACTTAGAAAGCCTCGGCTACACAAAACTTCTCGGCACAGGCAACGTTACAAAACCACTGATTGTAAAGGTGCCGTCTTGTTCAAGTTCTGCGGCTGAAAAGATAAAAGAAGCTGGCGGACAAATCTTAATAGAATCTGAAGAGTTTGAAAGTAGCGGATAACCCATGGCTGGCAGATTCCTAAACCTATTCAAACCCATTGCTAGGTTCTTACCGGAAATTAAGGCTCCAGAACGCAAAGTTGGATTTAACGAAAAACTTTTCTGGACGGCAATAGTGCTCGTTGTCTACTTGGTAATGACTGAAGTTTCTCTCTACGGCGTTGAAAGCGGGCCCATGGGAGAGCTTGCTGCCTTGCGAATAATTTTTGCTTCCAGCCGTGGAAGCCTCATGGAGCTTGGAATAGGTCCAATAGTCACATCAGGAATAATACTGCAGCTCTTGGTTGGCTCCGACATGATAGAAGCCGACATGTCACGCCCTGAGGATAGAGGCTTATTCACAACATCCAGCAAGGTCTTCTCCATAGTTCTCACAGGAGTTCAAGCATCTGCGTACATAATCGGCGGAATGTATGGAAGCATAGCAGGTACAGCAGCAATAATTGTTTTTCTACAACTCTTAGCAGCAGGAATGATCGTAATGTTGTTGGATGAGCTTGTACAAAAGGGCTGGGGGTTCGGTAGCGGGATAAGCTTGTTCATCGTGGCTGGTGTTGCACAGCAAGTCTTCTGGCAATGTTTTTCTCCGGGAACTGGCCTATTCGTTGGCAGTCTCTCAACGGCGTTAGCTAATAACGAACTAACCTCATGGATTTTTGGAAGCGGTGCATATCCGTCCCTAATTGGCTTCATAGCTACAATCGCCACTTTTCTAGTAATCATATACCTTGAGGGAGTGAGAGTTGAATTACCGTTGTCATATGCTGGTTACAGAGGTTTCCGCAGTCGATATCCAATAAAACTTTTGTATGTATCTAACCTTCCGGTAATTTTCGCATCAGCTCTTTTCGCTAACGTATATTTCTTTTCACAAATTTTCTGGAGCATGAACGGTCAGCCCTCTCCGGGACAAAACTTCTGGCTTGACCTTTTAGGGCAGTTTAATTGGATTACACCTGAAGGAGGAGGGGAGGCAAGCCTTCAACCCATAGGAGGACTTGTGTATTATGTGCTTTCCCCCCGCAGTCTTGCAAACTTCATGGAAGACCCCTTGAAGGCTTTTGCCTATCTTGGCATTCTTGTCGCTTTTTGTGTTGTCTTTTCGCTTACATGGCTTGAGGTTGGCGGTCTAGACGCCTCAACCGTGGCTGGACAACTCGTAGGTGCGGGCATGCAGATTCCAGGGTATAGGCGATCTGGAAGATCTGTTGAATCCGTTCTTAAACGTTACATCCCTGTAGTTACAATTCTCGGCGGAGTAGTTGTGGGGTTGGTTGCTGGCGTCTCAGACTTTTTCGGAGTTTTCGGTTCAGGAATGGGCATTTTGCTTTCTGTTGGAATAATTTATCAGTACTATGAGATATTAATGCGGGAAAAAGCCGCTGAAATGTACCCAGCTTTCAGAAAGATATTCGGAGGCTAAGAAAGTGAACAAAACAATTATAGTCACCAGTATAATATTGAAAGCCTTAGAGGTTATGTAGAATGCTCCCAGAGTTCTTGTTGAACCCCCCTTCTTCCACGATTTTCATATTTTCATTAGCAGCTGCTATTTCCTTACTGACCTCACTAGCGAATCGCCTTTTAACTAACCCAGAAAAATCAAAGGCTTGGAGAAAGGAAATTGCAGAATGGAACACAGAGTTGCGCAAAGCTCAACGTGATGGAGACAAAAAACGTACAGAGAAACTCACGAAGAAGCAAAAGCAGATTATGCAGCTTCAATCCAAGATGATGTGGCAATCAATGAAAGTAATGTTACTATTTATCGTTCCCCTACTCTTAATGTGGCAAATGTTAGGTGGAGAGTATGGAGCAAAAGTGATTGCTTTTTTTCCAGGATTAAGCGATAACTCTGGAGTAATTACCATTCCACTAATAGGGATGCAGTTTTCCTCTCTCCTTTGGTGGTACATGCTATCCTCTTTTCTTTTTGGAACGGTATTTTCCCACCTGTTTGGGTTGGTAAGTATGGAGTGATTAGAAATGCCAAGACCCAGTCAACGTACAAGAAGCAAAAAACGTGTTCACAAAACTTTGCCAGGCGGCAACAAAACAATTCATTACAAACGTGAAGTTACCTCTTCACAACATTGTCATCTTTGCGGTCGACCAATAGGCGGAATCCCCCATCTTTCAACATCGGAAACACGCAAACTGAATCGAACCAAAAGAAGGATTTGTCGTCCCTATGGGGGACAATTATGCTCCAACTGCCTTAAAAACCTCTTAAAAAAGGCTGCAAGAACTCTCTAGAACTAGGTTGAGGTTTTCCAAAACAATGGTTAAAGAATCCATGGTAATCTGTATTTGCGGAATGGCGGGAACTGGAAAAAGCACGCTGGCAAAGAGACTGGCGAAAAAATACGGGTTCAAATATTGTTCAGGCGGAGATGTATTAAAAGCTTTAGCCATAGAAGAAGGGTACAAACCGCTTGAACGCGGATGGTGGGAAAGCAAAGAAGGGATGCGTTTTCTGGAAAGGAGAAGTGAATACTCAAAATTTGACGAGACTGTTGACAAAAAACTTGTGGAACTGGCACGGCAAGGAAATGTGGTCTTAGACAGTTGGACAATGCCGTGGCTTCTCGAAGAAGGCTTCAAGATCTTGTTGGAGGCTTCTCCAGAAAAGAGGGCGGAGAGAATAGCTAGAAGAGACGGGATAAGCGTCAAAGAAGCCTTAAAGGCATTGAAGAGCAAGGAGGAAAAGACAAAGGCTATCTATAAGAAGCTTTATGGCTTCAGTTTAGAAGATTTTAGGCCCTTCTATTTGATATTGGACACAAACAACTTGGATAGAGAGGAGGTTTTTCATATTTTATGCTTGGTGATGGATAACATTGTTCTAAAATCTTCTAAAGATTGCTGAAAATGCTTCATGAAGATTTGATGAAACTTTTAATTTTTAGTTTACCGAAATCTTATATCTTTTTTCTATATAATTGTTCTATAATTAAGTTCTATAGATGAAGTGTGGAGAGGGCTTTGCGCAAGGAAAAAATGGTAAGAATTAGACATTCAATCCTCGGATTCTCTGCTGGAGTAATTGCAACATATATCATACTCTTGTCTTTTTATCTCGTCAACGGTGAAGCAGCTTTCATGCTCATGGTTTTTGATTTCCTCTTTTTATCTCTAGTTTTTCCGTTGGATGGGTCATTTGTAAAGAAGATAGCGCTGTTGCTGATTGGCAATGTCATTGGCTTACTTTGGAACAGTCTTTTCTCCTCATTTTCCCATGTTGCAGCTTGCTACTTTGGAGAATTTCTAAATGTATTGTACATGATTTTGAATCCTCTGCTGAACCTTATTTGGGTTGTTTCGTTCTGGTCGATAAGTTTGTCAGTTTTGGCCAGCTCTAAAACAGTAAAGGTGAATCGTCTTGATAGTTGAAATCCTAGAAGCATTGTTTCTGATTTTGACATTTGTGATGACGGCTTACCTTATCCGCCACTATGTTTTCACCCTAGCTGTCCTTAACCATACCTCTAAGCGTAAAAAAGCTGCTGTTACTACAAAAAACGAGGCTTATCAGCCTCCAGTAGCAATTCTCATCCCTGCACATAACGAAGAACGAGTAATTGGGAGAATACTTCAGGGAATGACAAAACTAACTTACCCGAAAGATAAGATGCAAGTAATAGTCATAGATGACGCTTCAACGGATGACACTGGGGAGACAGCAGAAGGATATGCAAAATCCCATAACTACATCAAAGTTATACACAGAAAACAAGGCGAAGGAGGCAAGGGAAAAGCATCAGCCCTAAACATAGGACTGAAACAAGCACAAGGCGAAATTATCTTTTGCTTTGATGCAGACTATTACCCGCAGAGGGACATTATAGAAAAACTTGTAGCAGAGTTCACTGACCCAAAGGTTGGAGCGGTGCAAGGCAGAGTCACAGTTCTGAACGAACCGCAAAACCTTGTAACAAGGCTTGTGGCTTTGGAAAGGATAGGGGGATACCGTGTTGATCAACAAGCACGAGACAGTCTAGGATTGATTACTCAGTTCGGCGGCACGGTAGGTGGATTTAGACGTAGCCTATTGGAGTCCTTAGACGGATGGGATGAATCAATTTTAGCAGAGGACACTGACCTAACTTTTCGCGTTTATCTTGCTGGCTACAAGATTAGGTACGTCAATGATGCAGAATGTTATGAGGAGGCCGTTGAAAACTGGCGGGACTACTGGAAACAGAGATATAGATGGGCTAAGGGACATATGCAATGCGCCTTCAAACATTCACTAAAAGTCTTGAAAAGCAGCAATCTAAGGCTTAGAGAGAAACTTGATGGTTTACTCTTGTTAAACGTGTATTTTATGCCCGTTCTTGTTCTGCTTTCATGGATTGTGGGCGTTCTGCTCTTCTTCTTACATCCTCCACAATGGTTTAGCATTTTTTGGGCTTTAATACCGATTTCTCTCTACAGTTTCGTCGGAAATTTCGCTCCATTCTTCGAAGTAGGAGTTGGAGCCTACCTAGATGGTAGAACCAGAGCTTACTGGCTGATTCCTTTGTTGATCTTCACTTTCTTATATAATGTCCCCATATGCACTAAGGCCCTTGCGGATTTGTTTATATCAAAAATCTTAGGAAAAAACTGCAATCATTGGGATAAAACGGTTCATACTGGAAATGGAAATAGTTATATAATAAACTAAAGCAAAGTTTTCTAAAAGATGAGAATGGTTCCAAATCCGATGACCTTTATTGTGCTGTTTTTAGGAGTTTCCACATTCATATTTATCATGCTTTTACCTGCTTTTCTTGAACTGAAAAAACCGAGGGACGCTGGACCAAGAACAATAATGAATAACATTATTCTCATACCACAGCTTCCAGTAATTATGGAAGATGAAAAGATCGTGTTAGATCAAGCACTTCGTCAAAAAATAGCGAGTATCATTGCTTTTTTGCCAAATTTAGAGGCGTAGCGCTGTTTTTCTTCAAAAATAGTTTCGCGTTTTTCCATTGTTCTTGTGCTATCTGGAAGTTGCCGATGACAGTTCCATGAATGGAATAGAAAATATAACACATGTAGGTGCATTGAGTGCATTTGTTATAGGTTTTGCGCATAGCGTTAAACTTTGGGCTGTTCCAGATTGTGGGCAAATCGAAGATTGACGCTAATGGATTGTGGAGGTGGCACCCGGCGACCCTACCGAGGTGATCTATAACAAAGAAGTTTTGAAGCGCACGACATTCCCATATTCTTTTGCCCGTTAAATAAAGATTTTTGACAGCTTCTAATGTCTTTTTTGTCATGAGAATCTTACTGTTTTTCTTCTTCATTTCAATGAGAGAATTACAAAGGTTAACCATTGTTTCTTTGTCAACTATTGTGAATCCATCGTTTTTCTTGCCTATTTTAAAAAGCTGGGGATGATCATTTGAAAAGTCATAGGAATATAGGCAATACCAGATTGGAATGCCTTTATTTATAAAGCGATTAGTGAAATCTAAAATTTCGTGCAAGTTAAATTGTGAAATTGTAGGCGACACGCTAACAGAAATACCTTCTTCACGAAGTTTTTCAATAGCTTTCATTGAATTGTGCCATGCACCTTTAACACCTTTTACGTAGTCGTTTTTCTCTGGGTTCAGACTGTCAATGGAGATTGCAACTAAATCTGCATCGTGTAAATCGTCGATTTTTTTGACAGCCATGCTACCGTTATCATAAACTGTTGTTATAAAGAATTGTGAGGCATACTCTATGATTTCACCTATATCATCCCTTAAAAGAGGGTTGCCTCCAGATAAGACAACTTCAATTACGCCTAGTTCTCGGAGAATATCTAAACCTCTCTTTATCTCTTCTGTTGATAATTCTTTAGTACCCTGCTCCCGCCAAACGTCGCATCCTTTGCAACGATAGTTACATTTTCTTGTAACAAACCACTGCACATGGTAAGGCCTATTAGGTGTCAGAGAACGAACTGCAACACTTACAGCTTTCTCTAAAGTCATAACCAATCAGTATGCACCACATGTCACGTGTGGTAGTTATTTAATAGAATCAAAGAAAATATATAAAGTATAAGGAAACATAAGCAAGCTGAGAACTTCAGCAGGAGGCAGAGCATTTGCCCTTCAATGATTTCTCTACAACAGGAAAACATTCCACGTATTCATGTCAAATTTCTTTCTTCTGCCCAACGAGGGTTTCACTTTCCATAAGAGTTTTGACTCCAACCCATTGGATGGCACCAAAGCCTATCACGAGTCTAAACCAGACCGTTACAATTCTTATCAAAACAGTCGCTGCAGCACTGATGTGTAGCGGCACGCTGAAGGCCCCGAAAAGGGTTGTCATGGCAATTTCAGTCACACCCATTTCTGCGGGCACTCCAACAGGAATAGACTTTAACGCTATAACAAGAGAGTAAACAATAATGAGTACGTACCAGTCTATAGTGTAGCCTATGGCTGCAAAAACTAAGTAATAGACAAGAATGCTAAAAAACCACGAAAAAATAGAGAACACTACAGGCAGAATAAGCTTCTTAGGATCTGAAGCGAAAGCTTTGAGCGCGTCATGAAATGCACTTATGGCTTTTCTTGCTTTGTCTCTCCACTCCTCGATGTTCCATCGTCCATGACCTATTCGCTCCGCAAAAGCAATCAGCTTCTCAATCAGCTTATACGTCCAACTCTGCTTGAAGCACAGGAGAAGAATAAGAAAAAGAAAAACAGCATTTGCAGCCACTACAAAAAACATCAGACTTTGCACCAGACTTGGGAAAGAAATTTTCAACAATAACGTTTGCAACACGCCAACCACTAAAGAGCTTATAATAATAAGCATACCTAAAACTCTCTGAGTGACGATGGACGCCACAGCCTTTCCCGTATCCACACCATCATGTGCGATAAAATAAATCCTTGATATTTCCCCGGTCACAGATTCTGCAGGCACAAGCAAATCTACGAAGATGCTCGCCCAAGAATACATGAAAGCTTTCTTGAAAGAAACTTTGGCTGAGAGAGGTTTCAAGAAATAGTGCCATGCCAACGCGAAGAAGACCATATCTACAACAGTTGAGACTACTGCGAGAAAGTATATGGGAAAGTTTGCGCGCCCTATTATGAACATCATTTCACCGATGTTGACGAAAAACACCAGATACAACACGAAAGCCAACAATCCAAGAAGTACAAAGGGAATGGTTCTCGTGAACAGGCTTTTTCTCTTCAGAATCATGGAGCGCCACACCAAAACATCAGCTAGATAACATCATAACGTATTATACTTTTTCTAAGGCCCATAATGTAAAGTGCACATCGATATTTAATATTGTTTATTACTTACATAAGATTAGAAGTGCTATACGGAAAATAAGGTTTAAAGTAGCCAAGTAGAAGGCGGCAACCGTTGTGTTTCGATGAGGAGTACTTTAGAAATCGCATGTATTCACGGAGAGAACGCCTGATAAAGAGGCATATCTTGGAAGTTCTTAAGTGGGGATCAAAAGTTTCTAACTCCAATCTTCTGGACGGCCAAGGGAAAACTGCGCTGGATGTAGGTTGCGCTTACGGATACGCTATTGACATTCTAGAATCTTTTGGTTACGCTGCTTACGGTGTTAACATTTCAGAGTACAGCGTAAAACAGGCAAAGAGGAATCATGCAGCCGACTTTGCAGTTTGTGACGTACAGAAAGATCTTCCATTCAAAACAAGATTTCCGATTTGATTACATGCTTTGAGGTTTTAGAACATCTCATAAATCCTTTACAAGCGGTTAAGAATATGTCTGACTCTGCTGAAAAACCTAAAAAATTTGACGGATAGAATAAATAGGATGTATAGGATTAAGATTGGTCGTTTAAGACAACAGGATGGAACAGGGTATTAATGAAAATTGATGTAATCGTCTTGACGAAGAACAGCGAAGAGAAGCTTGAAAGCTGCTTAAAATCAATATACGAAAATATTCCTGTTGACCACATAATCGTAGTTGATGGTTATTCAACAGACGGCACTTTGGAAATACTTAACAGGTTTGATGAGAAATATCATAACATAGTTCTGATTCAGGATAAAGGGACAAGAGGTAGAGCGAGGCAGATAGGGATCAAGGAAACTAAGACAGAGTGGCTCATGTTTGTTGATAGTGACGTAATATTATGTAATAGTTGGTTTAATAAGGCAAAACAGTTTATGAAAGACGATGTTGGTGCAATATGGGGAATAGAAATATGGTCAGTTATTCAGAATCCTACGGTATTGAAGGTTTTCTTGCAGATAACCAGAAAAATCTTTGAAACAAGAGGAGGAACCCACGATTTGCTCGTTCGTCGTGATGCGATCAGAGATATCCGTATTCCAGAGAATTTACATGTTTTTGAAGACGCTTATGTCAAGGATTGGATAATCAAGATGGGATATAAAGTGATTCCGCGCTACGATCCATATTGTATCCATTATAGGCCCCAAATTGTTTGGACCGTTGAAGGAAGCATTAACATAATTTGCGAAGCCATAAAGTGCCGCTTTTTCAGGAAATTTTCAAAGCTACTTTTGCCATACAGCTTTTATGTTGCGTATTTTGTCTGTCGGAACTTGTCATCTAGATTTAGGAAGTGAGCTTAAGTTACCTTACAATTTCGTAAGTGCTATCGAATGGTCGCTGTAACAAGCAGTATGATGCATAGTTTCTCCACCACACTAAATAGCTTTTCAATACACCCCATTGCTTTAGCCTTCTTACCGATTCGTAAACTGTGGTGTTTAAAAGTGCAATCCTTCCCACTTCTGAAAGCTTGAGTATAAGCTCTGTAATTTCCATTGTTGCAAGTTTTTCGTTAAATCCGCCAGTTTTAAAGAAAGTGTCTCTGTGGACTGCTAAGACATCGCCTCTGTTATAGAACCTTAAAAAGAGCTTGCGTTTTACACAATTTTTGACAAAAATGTCGTCCAGCAAGTAAAACAATCTTTTGGAAGCAGAAAGAGAGTGAGACCTAAATCTGCGAGGCCGAACACGTGAAATCGCGGCAACAATCGCCTTATCTTTAAACGTTCTTACCACTTCTTCAAGCAGATCCACTGGTGCGATCACGTCAGCATCAATAAACAGAAGAATATCCCCAGATGCCTTTGAGGCTCCAAAATTTCTTGCCTTGGAAACTCCTCGTTCTCTGAACTTGAAGACTTTGTCCGTAATTGGTCTGGCCAATTTAAGGGTTTTGTCGTGTCCAGAGTCCACTACGAGGATTTCACTCTCAATTCCCTTCGATGTCGCAGCTGACTTGGCTCTAGCTAAGTGAACAAGCGTTTCTTTGATGTATTCTTCCTCTTGATGCGTGGGAATGATCATGGAAATGTCCAAGTTTTTGACCTCCTCCATATTTGTTGATTAATCTTACTAAAAGCCTTTTAGATGATAAAGGACTTATAGAAAAAATGTATTGAAACAGTCGAGAAACATCCGCACTTAGAGGAGATGAGGGAAAAATGAGGATTTGCTTAATCGATCCTCCAGGGATAGTTAAGGGGCTGAACACAGGATTGGGATATCTAGCATCCTCGCTAATCCAAGAAGGCCACCAAGTAAGAGTTTTAGATCTCAACAACAATACCCGAAATATCAAGGAAAGGTTAAACAAGATAAGGGATTCTGGTATAATTGGTATCTCAGTCAAGTCTTCGACTGCTCAAATTGGTTGTCAGATTGCCGAAGCTGTTGGAAGGAAAGATCTCATTTGCGGCGGAGCTCACATCACAATAGATGGCTATACTTTTCTCAAGACGAACACAAATTTTAAGCTAGGTGTGATTGGTGAAGGCGAAGAAACACTAGTTGAACTAGTAGACGCTATAGAAAGCGACCTAGATTTGCAAGACATCAAAGGAATAATCTTTAGAGAAGGTGAAGAGATAGTAGTTAACCCGAGAAGGCGCTTTATTGGCGACTTGGATTCTCTGCCCAATCCAAACTACGAAGTTTTCGACTCTTTCAACGGTACAATTGTGCACTACCCTCTAGTTACAAGCAGAGGCTGTCCCCACAGGTGCATATACTGTTGTGTCAGTGAGGTTTCAGGGAGGAGATGGAGATCGCGAACCCCTGAGCGCCTGATAGAAGAGCTGGAACTTGCGAAGTCAAAGTATAGGTCAAAAAGTTTCGAAATTGTGGATGACAATTTTACTCATAATCTAAGTAGAGCAAAAAAGTTCTGTCAGCTCTTGATTGAACGCAGACTAGACATGAACTGGGCTTGTTACAATGGGATTAGGGCTGATAGACTTGACGAAGAACTAGTCGCTCTAATGAAAGAGTCAGGCTGTAATACTGTCAGTATAGGAGTTGAGAGCTTGGACGATGACGTCTTCGATAAGATTGGAAAGGGGGAGACGCTGGGGGACATTCGACGGGCGATCAACATACTTAAGAAATACAAAATAGAAGTCGAGGGCTCTTTCATGATTGGTCTACCGGGCGATAATCTAAAGAAAACGATTTCATCTATACAGCTCTGCAAGGAAATGCACCTCAATAAAACTATGTGGAATCTGTTTGTGCCATATCCTGGCACAAGGGCTTGGCATTGGGTTAATACGGAGGCGAAGATTATCCGAGACTGGACTGAAGGCTTTCATTTTGGGGCAGGAATAAAGCCCGTTTTGGAAACAAAAGACTTCACTGAAATAGAGAGAATCCGTGCTTATAAATTGGCAAACACAAAGTGCAAGGGCTATTTCGCACTTATTAACGCCGAAAAATCTCTTATCGCCAACGCATTTAACATCACCCGGTTGATCTTGAAGTATGACGCACGAAATGTCGTGTCCCATATTTTTCATGTCCTAAAAACGGCTGTAGAGGTCCGACACAGGATCAGAGAATACGAAAGAATACTGTGAACAAGCGTATTTCTAAGCTTCCCTATTTCAGTTGATAAACTATATATAAGGTATGGTTTTAACGAAAAATATGGAAACGTTAAGGTTATAACTGAAAAAGGTTCAAGGGCTAAAGCAAGAGAAAGAGGCATAAGAGAGATAAAAACAGAGCGGTTCATGTTCGCAGACAGCGACGTGATACTTTGTAAGGACTGGTTTAAAAAAAGCCGAAAAATACATCGATAGGGATGTGGATGCAGTACTGGGATTAGACGTTGACGTTGTTCCAAACGTCAAAAATAAGCTGTTTTCAAAGTCTCTTGCATTAGTCGCAAGAGAATGCTTCAATCTCCGTGGTAGTATGCACGACACATTAATCCGACATGAACTCGTAAAGGATATTAAAATTCCGTAGTTGCACGCTTATGAGGGCGCATATATCGTAAACTGGATCAGAAAGAAAGGCTATAGGGCCATAGTAGGTGATGACGTTTACTGTCTGCATTTTAGACCAAGTGAAGACTGGAACTAAGGGAAAGCATCTCGTTGGCTGCTTTAGAAATAAAATGTGGTTTGGTCTATTCCATACTTTTAAATACGCTTTTTATTATCCGTTCTTTGTGTTTTATTGGGTTCTACAGGTTTTAAACAAAAATTTTGGATAGTTATTCCCGCATAAGGGCAAGCCAAAGATGATCAGATAACGGTCTAGGCAAAGTCTGTATGCTCCCGTCTTTCCTTATCATTATCCGTTCATGTAAGTTCTCCTTAAATTCGCCAATAATAGACGCATGAATGTGCTGTTGCCCTAAACTTTCAATTATCTCACTTGCAAATCTTGGTTTGGCGGAGATAAGCAAGGCTCCGGAGCTTATTAATTGCAACGAGTCAATCTGAAAGAGTTCGCAGATTTTAACAGTTTCAGGCTGAATGGGGATTTTTTCTTCAAGTATCTTCACACCTAGGTTTGATGCGTCTGCCATCTCATGTATTCCTCCTGTCACACCGCCTTCTGTTGGGTCGTGCATAGCGTTTACTCCGCCTGTTTTAGACGCCAATAATGCTTCTTTGACGACGCTTATTTGGTTGAAAAATTTTTTTGCTTTCTCCAGCACTGAAACTTCAATTGTTTTCTTTAATTGCTTCTCTCTGTCTGACGCAAGGATTGCTGTCCCTTCGATTCCAACGCTTTTGGTTAGTATAAGCTTGTCTCCTAGTTTAGCTCCGCCCGCTGTCACGTAGTTTCCTTTTTCTGTTACGCCCATAGTGCATCCTATGACTATAGGATTTGTGATCCCCGGAGTCACTTCGCAGTGCCCTCCAACGATTGCCATTCCTAAATCTTTCGCAGCCTTATCCATCTGAACACATATAGTTTCAACACTCTTTCTATCCGCACCTTCGGGAAGCAAAATACATGAGGAGAAGAATGCTGGTTCGACGCCGAAAGTGGCAATGTCATTCGCGCTAATGTTTACCGCGAGCCAACCTATCCGCTCTATTGCACCGGTAATAGGGTCCATAGAAACGATTAAAGATTTATCACCGATATCTATGACTGCGCCGTCAAATCCAGCAGCAGGACCCAAAACAACTTCTTCACGTTTCACACCCAAATTTTTGAAAACAACATCTCCCAGAATTTCTATAGGAATTTTTCCGAAAGGCAATTTTGTTTTTTCGCTTCTTAAAGGAGCCATGGCGTAACCGCTTCCAGTTTTTACCATCAGTTAGATGATATGGATGTCTCATCTCGATGTAATTCCATGTAGATGAGATAGATAAGATTATGGTCTTCAAAAATCCATTCCTTGCGCGCTGAATGTTTCTTTTAGAAACAAAGGTTTCAGATATTTTCATCAAAAATGCTTTGTTGCACAATTCCTAGAGTTTGCTGAGTTTCTTCAAAAACTCTAGCTGATCACCTAAGTGAAAGCGCAGAATGAACATAAACCGTCGATTATACAACAAACCATCAGAAACCGAAAACTTATAAAGTTGCGAACTATTATAGTTATAACCATACTATGTTCTCCTCAATGGTGAAAGGTATGATTAAGCTAAGCGTCAACATTGATCATGTAGCGAGCCTACGTCAGGCGCGGGGAGCCCCTTTCTGGGAGCCAGACCCTGTAACAGCTGCAGTAACATGTCTGCAGGCGGGGGCTGACGGAATAACCGTGCACCTGCGTTTAGACAGACGCCACATTCAAGACCGAGACCTGCGTCTGCTCCGACAAGTAGTGAGGAGAAATCTGAACCTTGAAATGGCAGCCGCCGAGGAGATGCTGCAGATCGCGCTCGATGTCAAACCTGATCAGTGCACGCTGGTTCCGGAGAGGCCGGAGGAGACCACAACCGAAGGCGGGCTTGATGTCGCCAGCCAAAAGAAGCTCATAAGCAAGGCGGTTGAGCGCTTTCGTAAAGGAGGAATAATGGTCAGCTTGTTTATCGAACCGGAAGAGGAGCAAGTTAAGGCAGCCAAAGAGGTAGGTGCTGATCGAGTCGAACTATATACAGGTGCATACGCTGAGGCCTCTTCTGATGAGAAGGTGGAGCGCGAGTTTAAGCGACTGCTTAAAGCAGCTGAACTCGCAGGTGAGCTGGGGCTGGGGTTACGTGCAGGGCACAGCTTAACATTCCGTAACCTCCGTCGCATTACCACCCTTCCTAACCTGAGCGAAGTGAGCATAGGCCACAACATCATTGCACGCGCGGTCTTCGTAGGGCTTGATCAAGCGGTTGAAGAGATCCTAGCCGTGCTTCGTTGAGTAGTTCTTGCAACCTTAGGCAGGTCTAGAAAATGACTAATTTCATATTTATGCTTACACATAATGATGTGACGGTTCCAAATGCCGTCGAAGTGTTCAAGGAGATCCAAGATACAGAGGTTACGTGCGTCGGCTTCAAGGACATAGGCTTGCCCCTTGAAGAGCTGCGGGCTCTTGTCGGCCTCATGAGAAAGAAGGGGAAAATCATCTTCCTTGAGGTAGTGAGTGAAAACAAGAAGGAGATGATGCGATCCGTTGAAAATGCTATGGCATTAGATGTCGATTACCTCATAGGAGGTACATACATTGAACAAACGCTTCGGCTGCTAAAGGGCAAAATAAGATTTATGCCCTATATCGGAAAAGTGGTTGGCCATCCATGCATGCTTAGAGGAAAACTCAAGGAGATCGTAGGTGATGCTAGGAGAGTTGAAGGCTTGGGCGTAGCAGGGATCAATCTGCTTGCTTACCGTTATGACGGTGATGCAGACCAGCTTATGATCTCCGTGAAAAGCGCGGTTGACATACCCATCATAGTGGCGGGCAGCATCAACAGCTTCGAGAGAATAAGAAAGGTAACAGAATTAGGGATGTGGGGTTTCGCGATAGGAGGAGCGATATTTGAGAAAAAATTTGCGTCTGAGGGAGATCTAGAAGATCAGATAACCGCAGTAATAAGAGAGGTAAGAGGGTAACTCCATCTCTTTAAGCGTAGTAGATAGTTCGCTTGTCGAGATAGGACGTGTAAGATACGAGACGATGGCTAGGTCCACCCTCAAAAATGCTCATCTCGTCGAGATATGCGGTTCCTTAAATGAACATAAGAAAACGAACAAAAACTAAACATAAAATGACCTTGAAGGAGATTCATGGATTCGACGGTTTCAAGTTTGACGCCGTGATTGTGACTTCTTCCCGATTATCTAACATTTTCTGTAAAGCTAAAGCAAAACTCTTAAGTTGTCGAAGGCTTTCAAGGCTTGTTCTCCACGTTGTGTTATCTTGAAGAATTTTCTTCCGTTTTTTGCGTAGCCTGCTATCAGTCCTTTTTTTGATAGTTCGTTTAGGTGTTGGTATATGGCTGCTCTTGTCATGGTTTTTCCCAGTTTTTTCCATAAGTCGTAGCCATACGTGTCTTTTCTGCTTATGATTCGTAGTATTTTTTCTTTTGTGCTTATTTCCAAGCCTATAACCGCTGTCTTCTGTTTTTTGGTTAATGCTTGTAGTACGTCTGTGGCTTTTAATCCGCTTCCTGTGATGAGGCATACAACGCTGTCGTTCTTGCTTATTTTTCTCTTTTTAATCAACTTTTTTAGTGCTGCTATTGTGGCTGAGCTTGCTGGTTCAGCAAACATTCCTTCAAGTTTGGCTATCTGACGCTCTGCCGTGAAAATTTCGGAGTCAGAAACGGTTAAAGTCAAGCCTTTTGATTCTTTCATTGCCTTTATTGCCAGCTCGCCTTGAAGTGGATCAGCTACCAAAACAGCGAGTGCACGAGTAAACGGCTTCGCAATTTCTATTGGTTCGGAACGGTTTTCTAACAACGTTTTGGCTATGGGTGCACATCCTTCAGGTTGCACCCCAATCATTTTTGGTAAGCTTTTTGTCATTCCGAGTTGTTTGAGTTCCTTGAAGCCTTTCCATATTGAATAGATTGTTCCTCCGCCTCCCATAGAAACTATGAACCAGTCTGGAACGCCTAACTGTTCATACACTTCGTAGGCAATTGTTTTTTGTGCTTCAATTACAAGGGGGTTTAGTTCTGCAGTTGCTTGATACCAGCCAGTTTCGTTGGCTAAGGCTTCGGCTTTGCGTATCGAATCGTCAACTGTTTCTCCGAACTCTTCGATAACAGCGTCGTAAACAAGCATTTGAGCCAGTTTTCCAACATCAACAAACTTCGGCACGATTACATGACAGATTAATCCAGCCTTTGCGGAATAAGCGGCTAAAGAAGCACCTAAGTTTCCGTTCGTTGCACATATTAGCGTGTCATGTTTGAGGTCTATAACGTTTGAAGTTAGAAGTGCTGCGGCGCGGTCTCTGAAAGAGTTTGTCGGGTTTCTGGTTTCATCCTTTAGATACAATTCCTTTAACCCAAGTCTTTCAGCAAGTCTTTCCGCTTTACGTAGTGGTGTTCCTCCTTCACCCAAACTTACAATGTGCTGCACTGGGGGGAGTAAGTTCCTGTATCTCCAAAAACGAAGCTTGCCGGAAAACTTGATTTTGCGATTTTTAGGTAGACTAACGGCGTATTCTAATGCTCCTCCGCATTTTTCACACTTGTTCTTTGGCGGATAAAATGGGAATTTTGAGCCGCATTGAATACATTTAAGGCACATGATGTTGCTCCGTATAATCAGTGTTTCCGGTTCCTTATTCCATTTTTGATTGAACAAATTCTGAAAGTTTTCGTAGAACATTTTTCTTTTCCAAGGAGCTTTCTTAGAGATCTTATTTAGGGTTTCTTGGCTAAGCCACAGTGTTTTTTGAGGTAGTTATCCAATTTTTCTCCTAGTGTTTTTCCAAGCAAACCTTGTCGAATGTTTGTGTATTCTTCGCGGAGCATGTCAAAGTGATAGGAATTCCATTTTTTACCATTGACTAATACGGTTTGTCTCATGACTCCTCCTTTTTTGAATCCGCATGTTTCAAGCGTTTTGTGGGCACGAGTATTATACTCTACGCTCCAAGCTTCGCAACGTTCCATGTTCAGGAAGATGAAGCACATTTCAAGCAACGCAACAGTGATCTGTGTTCTATATCCTTTGCCCCAGTACTCCTTCTTTCCAATGTAAGTGCCTATGTCTGCGTTCTTCACGTTGCTCCACTCCTCTTTGCGTATAACTGCTGTTCCAATAGGTTCATTTGTATCAACGAGTTCAACGATGAAATGAATTTCCTTGTTTTCCTTCATCCACTTATCATACTGCCTTTCAAGCTGCTCCATACTTACAAAATTCAGAGGCTTGCTTCTTGAATACATCATCAGCTCGAAATCGTTTTCCCATTTATACAGAAGCTTCAGATCATCCTTTTCTACGGGTCTGAATCGTATGTCTCCAAGCTCAAACATTTAAATTACCGCGTATGATATACGTACACTTTTATTTAACTTCTCAGAACAGCCAAATCTTCAGTTGGAGACTAATAGATATACGAAAAAAGAGGAAGTTTACAGCAATCTTCTCTACTCGACATAATAACACTGTTTGTTGCTCGATAATGGGAAAACCTAAATGGAAGTTCGTTGTTGAATAATGGCAAATTGAGAGTTGATCATTATGAGCGAAGAGAAAGTGAAGGAAGACCCTGTTAAACTGCACAAGGATGCAAACGTGGTTTACGAGTTAGGTAAATACGAAGAAGCAAAAGGAAAATTTCTGCGAGCATCTGAACTCTACTTGAAAAAGAACAACTTCTTCGACGCTTCGTCCATGCTTTACAAAGCTGGAGAATGCGACTACATGCTTAAAGATTACGACAGCGCTGTTGAGTATTTCCTGAAATCCGCCGACTTGTCCTTTGACAAAGGCTTTGACAGATTTGCAGTGAGCGCACTGGAATATGCAAGAGATTGCTACAAAGCATTGAAAAACAAAGAGAAAGCGAAAGAAACGGAAAAGAAGATAAAAGAAGTGAAAGCAAAACTGGCCGAATCATTCTAGAAAGGAAGCTTATCCCTTCAAATTCTTTTTCTCAAACTTCTAAAAAACAACGTTTATTTTCTAAGCGGCAACTCTAAACTCTAGAGCAAATTAAAGGTTAATGTCATGCCTACGTCCTTTAAAGCCTTGGCAGATCTTTGCGAAGAACTGGAAGCCACAAACAAGCGGCTTCGTATGATAGACCTTGTTTCAGATTTCTTGAATAATTTGGAAGCAGAAGAGGTTGAACCCGCTGTGTCTATGATTCTCGGGAGACCTTTTCCAAAATGGAGTCAGCAAACTCTTGATGTGAGCTGGGCAACCTTGACTGGAATCATAAGACGCCTAACGAAAGCCGACTGGAAGGTTTTCACGGAAGCTTTTGGCAAGACTGGTGACGTAGGTTCAGCCACGAAAATACTCTTTGAAAGCAGTAAGATTGACAAGCAGTCAACACTTTTCGAGAGAAAGCTAACAATATTGGAGGTTAAACGCGGTTTTGAAGCCATTGCGCAACCCGCTGGGTCAGGCTCGCGGGAGAAAAAGGAACGGTTCACAGAAGCTCTATTAAGTCTAGCATCACCCCTTGAAGCAAAATACATGGTCAAAATATTCATAGGTGAAATGCGAACTGGCTTCTACGAGGGATTAATGGAGCAAGCAGTCTCCAAAGCCTTCCAAATTCCGCTGGAAATCGTGCAAAAAGCAAGCATGACCGTTGGCGATGTGGGGGATGTTGCAGCCATGGCAAAAAACCAAGGGAAAGAGGCACTGTTGAAGGTTGGGTTTAGGGTTTTTAGACCTGTTGGGCTTATGTTGGCTCAGACTGCAAGTGGTGTTGTTGAGGCGTTGAAGGAGCATGGTGGCGAAACAGCTTTCGAGCATAAACTGGATGGTGCAAGGGTTCAAATTCACAAACGTGAAAATGATGTGAGGATTTTTAGTAGACGACTAACAGACGTAACGTCGAGTCTACCTGAAATCGTACAATTGGTTCGAAAGAACGTGAAAGCAGAAAAAGCAATTTTGGAAGGCGAAGTTATCGCTGTTAACAGCCAAGGCTACCCCATTCCATTTCAACATGTGATGCGTAGATTCAAAAGAGTTCACGCAATAGAAGACATGATTAAAAAAATCCCTGTCAAACTCTATCTGTTTGACGTTTTATATCTTGATGGAGAAAGCCTGATCTCTCTTCCGTATACACAGCGAAGACAAATCTTAGCTGACCACACTGGAGAAATACTGTTAACAGACCAATTGGTTACAGACAAGATGGAAGAGGCTGAACGATTCTTAAAAGAGGCAATGGATGCTGGTCATGAAGGGCTTGTGGCTAAGAAACTTGACAGTGAATACACGCCGGGTATACGTGGAAAACGTTGGCTTAAGATAAAGCCTGTTCTCGAACCCTTGGATTTGGTTATTGTTGCAGCTGAATATGGTTATGGAAGAAGACATGAGTGGCTTTCAGACTATTACTTAGCTGCCCGTGACGCTGAAACCGGCGAGTTCTTGATGGTTGGAAAAACTTTCAAGGGTTTAACAGATGCGGAAATTATTGAAATGACTGAGCGGCTTAAAGAACTCACCATAAAGGAAGAAGGCAGAAGAGTAGTTGTAATTCCAAGAGTAGTTGTTGAAGTATTATACAATGAGATTCAGAAAAGCCCAAAGTACGAGTGCGGCATGGCTTTGCGTTTCGCAAGGATAAACCGCATAAGAGAAGACAAAACTGCAGAAGAGGCAGACACTATACAAAGAGTTAGAGAAATATACGAGAAGCAGTTTTTGAAGAAGGGTAGATATAAAGCATAGGTAAATAACGTTTATTACGGTCTGATTAACAAAGTTTTACGGGAGTGCCGGGGTGGCCGAACGGTTCAGGCGGCGGCCTGCAGAGCCGCTATATGTGGGTTCAATTCCCATCCCCGGCTCCAAAATACGAGCTGGTTTCTGAAAACTCCGAGTGAAATGTTGAAAATCGGACAGTGGGTCTAATTTTTGCGAAAAAACAAAGAACTATGACGGATTTCTGGCACTCCGATCAAGCCTGAAAATGATAGTCCAGAACCTTCAGTCAAAGTTTTGATTCCAATGTATGAACCATTAGAAGTTGTTAAATGTGAGAAGTGTCGAGAGGTTATAACAGAACCAAAAGAACTAGCTAGAATAACAAAGAAGAAAAAAACAAGTGGTTTTTAAAATGGTTATTTCGTTTAGTGTTAAGCGAGTTCGTGATTTCTTGTTTTCCAATGGATTTGTCTATACATTCAGAACACGAAAGCGTAAGCGTGCGGGTAAAGACTGGATAAGAAAGAAAAAAAAATCCAAACAAAAAATGGCGGATGTGTATATCGAATTCGTTAAGCAAGTGAAAAGCGGAAAAGAACTAGAACCATACGTACAAAACAGTGGATTCACAACTTTGCAAGAATGGAACACAGAAATCCACAAACTACACAAAAAACTCGGAAAACCCAATGGATGGTTATACAAAGTAACAATACTACACTAAACCACACTTTTTCACAATTCTATTAGGTTTCATTTTTGTATCAACAGCATGGTTCTTCTCTGGCTTCAGAGGAACCCTTCAAAATTTATTACACCCATGGGCGTGGGTATTATCATTTATTGGGATTATCCTTACAATTATAGGATTTCTAAGCAGGACTGAACGCACAAAAAAGAAGGATTAATCAGAATAAGTGGAAAGGCTTGATGTTGGTGCATAGCTTCTTTTTAGAAGTCAAGTATATGCCTACCCAACCAGCAAAAAGCCCCACAAAACTGAAAAGGTTCTAAGTGCGGCAAAATAACTGCAGAATCAAAAGAACTAATCTAGTCAAGAATTTCGCTATTGACGAATAGGTCATTTAACAGGAGAGTGGAGAAACGCTAATTATTCCCTGTCTTCAATAGTACAATAGAGATAAGATGAAGATAGAAATTGTTGCAATAGTCATCGTTGCTTTGTTCTTAACATCAATTTCTCATGCTGCCACCAAGATTTCTGGTATAAGAGATTTCTCTGTTAAGGGTGACCTTGCCGAAACAACGTATGACGCAAGTGTAGGTGGATGGGCTGTATTACTAGAGATGAACGAGTTTCCTGAAGGATGGTCCGACTTGCCCGTTGAGTTCATAAATTCTGAAAGAATGCAAACAGCTCTACTCAGCTTAGGCTGGCAAAGTGACCATATATACGTTGTACATGACAATCTCACTATCTCAGTTGTACAGGTAACAGTCGAATGGTTGGTTAACAACACAGACTCCGATGACATCGCTCTGTTATACATATTCACACATGGAATGTGGATGCGTAACGTTCTTCTATGGAATGATTGGTTTCCTGTTGAATGGAAAAAACTGAATACGTCAAAAAAGATTCTTATGGTTGATACTTGTTCTGCAGAAGAATTTATTAAACCCATCAAAAATGACCCATCACCTCACATCTTCTTAGCTTGTTGCTCTGCAGATGAGGTTGCCTGGGCTGGTATTGAAGAGGAAGGGCTTCCAATAATAGGAAGTGTCTGGAACTACTATTTCACAAACGCATTGTGCAATTCAACTGCAGATTTGGATAGCAATGGATTTGTCTCAATTGAGGAAGCCTTCAATTTTTCAACACCCTTAGTACAACAATATATGAATGAAACCGTTTTTGCTGTTCCAGAGTTCTTGGAATCATATCATGACATCGGAATTTATCCAGAAAATGATGCTTATCCTCACCCTGTAATGGATGACGGATATCCAGATCAACTTGTAATTCCAGAATTCCCATCATTCCTTATCATGCCATTATTCATGTTGGCAACACTAATAGTAATCATAATGTACAGGAAAAATAGCAGTCTGCCAATCTTAGTCTACAACTGATGTAGTCTGTTAGATTGAAATTTCTTCCACAAGTCATAAAAGCTGAAGTTCAGAGTAGTAAATTGGGGGAAAATGTGAATAGAAAACTTGCCCTGGTTCTGAGTCTATCCACATTGTTGTCTTCGTTACTATACGTAGGATTTAACCAGGTTAGGATAGAAGCAAACTATGATTATTCAACTCACAGCATTGACACAAATGCTGAATATCAAAATGGATCGATACCTGGGCAACCTTTGGATATCTGGTATGCTTGGATTAATGTATCCGAAGCCCAAACCATATTCTATGCTCTTACCTCCGATGAGGTTAACCCTCCTATAAAGAATTTTTTGGGTCAGCATTTCCAAGTCGAAAACGAGACTGAAGTGTTCATTGGGACTACCTTACTGTTGATAGAGGTTTACAATGACGCTAATGAAGATGGTATCCCACAAGCAAATTTTACATCTGGTGAATCTGAAATAGCTTACTATTTGGAGGTAAACAGCAGCCTTCGATACGAGACTACACCTATCCAAAAAATCTTGGAGAACGACATCCCACACTACAAATGGGGTTTTAAATACGACACAATTGACGGTTTTCTTCAACACGCTGACGAAGCTGGACACACCAGTGCAAGAGTAATGATCGACTACCTTGGCTTCAATTTTGATTTCTATGTTGTGCAAAACTTCTCCTACTTGAAAACAGGTTTCGATATCGGAAGCATAACTAGTATCGAGCCTTGGTGGGAAGAACCCCCAATCACGTTAGAAAACCTTAGTCTCTCCTTACTTTTCAGCACAGTGGTACGTTCCTCCAAGCCATTTTCGACCTATGTTAATGGAGAACCTTACAACTCTACAACTGCAACAAATCCTGCAACAGCAACAAATGGCAGTCAGATTGCTATTGAGCTAATAAAAGCTTACGAGTTTCTTTTTGGTGAGAACTATAACATCACAAGAAACGAGGTTACAGAGACATATGAGGTTAAATCAGAAGCAGCAGCTACTTCAAGCGTTCCTGAAGGAGCCCAGTCAAGGTTGGATTGGATACTAAGTTATTTCGAGAATTATCTAAACATGAGCGATATGTTTCCCTCAGCTGTTGGTATCCATGGAGATGTTAATTTGGACTATAATGTCTCATCTCTTCTTTACAGAATCTGTTATCCAGTCTGGGACGGATTAACCATTGAGCATGACCCGACCTATGTGGCATATCTATTCAGTAACATCATAATCCCAGAGTTTCCATCATTCCTCGTTCTACCACTATTCATGATGGCAACACTACTAGCGGTCATAGTCTATAAGAGAAAACATCAAACTCGGAATAAAAAGAGAGAAGTTTAGTTTTGTTGTTTCTTTCTATGAACTCCATAGAATGTTTGTGAATTCGAAATAGAAAAAGGGGAGTGTTTGAGGTTCGTTCTGTGTCGTATCATTGTGCATTTTTGTTTCAGTTGAGTATTTTTAGTCCTTCTGAGAATTTTTCGTAGATTGCTTTTAGTCTTAGTAGTTCTTTTCCTGTGTAGAACTTTGCTAGTACTGTCTTGGGTGCTCTTCCTTGGAAAACATCAACATATCTATCTGGACATCCGTTTTCTCCCAACGTTGTTGATTGCCATTTCCTCAGTACTTGAGGTCTTATCTTGATTCCAGCTTTCTCGCTTATTTGAATCCACATTTTGTAGAAGACGTTCATGTCGATTCTGAACACTTTGGGTTTGTTGTCTATTCTGCTCTCCAAATAATTGTTAAGAAATGCTTCTGTTTCTTCAGTGTAGAATGTAATTCCAGCTCTCTTGGTTCTAGTGTTATGCTTCGACTTAACTGATCTGAGGCACGTATCACTGTCATCTTTCTGTAATTGCAGAAGTTCAGAACGTCTTAAGCCACTATCCTTGTAAAGCATGAAAATCGCTTTTTCCCTGTCACAATTCAAGGAACTAAATCCTTGTTTTAGCTGCTCTTTCGAAGGCAAGACAACTTCATCAAAATTATCTAGAACTGGAGCCTTTCTAAATCCAAGAATAATTTCAGGTCTCCCTAGATACCTCATAATGAAAGCTCTTAACCCTTTCAATTGATTGTTGTATGTACTCGGCTTCTTTGAAACATAGTATTTCAGATAGCTCCTTAACGCCTCTCTGTTGACAAGTCTACGTGATTGATTCAAGAACCGTCTAACAGTGTACTTGTCTCTAACCACTCTCTTTGATAATCTTTCATCAATGCTTAGATAAACAGCAAAGTCTGAAATTGTTTTTTCTACGTTACGAATCTTAACACAAGCTGAATTTCTTACGTTAAATCCTATATTATATGCCTGCAGAGCCGCTATATGTGGGTTCAATTCCCATCCCCGGCTCCAGAACGCCAAATTTTTCGTCCTAGAAGCATATCTTTTTTCCCGTCTTCCTTGCCTCAGAGGTGAGTTCATATAGACCACTCTCTCAAACAAGCTGAGTTCCTTGAATATCTAATCCCGCTTTTTAGAAAACAGTGTTCGGTCATGTTTGTGAACAAGTTTTTTATAGTGTAGACTCCCAAAGCTGGAGAGTAAGAGTGATTCGAAAATGAATAAAAAAATCGCTAGGATAACGATTATCACATTGATTTTCGTGATGACATTACCCGCGACAAGTGCTCGATCTTCAAGAATTGATCATAATACACAGCGTCAAATTGAGATTCCACCTCTGCAAAAGATTAATCCATATCTCAAAGATCAAATGAAACGAAACGACACGTTAGACCAACATTTTAGAGTTCTCATCAGATACGATCCAAACATGGAACTTGCATTGCCAAAAGAAGTTAAGGTGCTCAGAAAATTCGAGATAATACCACTGATTTCCGTATTAGCCTCGCCATTTGAGATAGAAGCCTTGGCTAAACTTGAATGTGTTGAATACATTTATCCTGACTTGAAGGTGCAAGCCCTAAACGTTGACCCTCAACAATGGCTCTATCCAGATTATTCTAAAATCAAAGATTTGCAAGATGCACAACTTGCGGCAGAACCGATTCCAAATACTCCGTGGTTTGGAAGCTATCCATGCTTCCTGAACGAGTCTACGGCGCTTATCGGAGCCGACGGTTTATGGGCAGACGGAATCACAGGTGAAGGTGTGACAATAGCAATACTTGACACTGGAATAAACAAGTATCATCCGGACTTGGATGACATGGATGATGACCCGGCTACATGCGACCCCAAGGTTTTAGCGGAAAAGGCGTTCATCGAAGAACCTATGTGGGAAGTTGGAGATCCAATGGATTATTATGGACACGGCACCCACTGTGCAAGCATAGCGGCTGGAACAGGTGCAACTGGAGCCATGGGCTTCTTGGGAACCTACTTCTACTATGAGTTCTATAATGGCACAATAATGCCGGGAACAGAACGCGGTGTTGCCCCAGGCGCGTACTTGTACAACTTGAAGGTGCTAAACAGCGAAGGCTGGGGATATGATAGCTGGATTATTGCTGGAATAGAATGGGCTGTGGAACACGGTGCAGACGTTATTAGCATGAGTCTCGGAGGGTGGCCAGTCGTTCCGCCAGAGGAGGACCCATTGGTTTTGGCAATGAACACGGCTATTGAACATGGAGTAGTCTGTGCTGTAGCTGCTGGAAACGCTGGCTGGGGATACTTCACACTTGACAGTCCCGGATTCGGTCCAGCAGTAATAACTGTAGGCGCTACAACAGAAACCGACGAACTTGCCACTTTTAGCTCTCGAGGACCCGAACAATACGAGCTTCACACCAAACCAGACATTGTCGCTCCAGGAACCTGCGTGGTTGCCGCCTTCGCCTTCTTTGATGAATATGAAGACTGGATGGGAGAGCAGATTTTCTACGTAGAGCATAGTGGGACAAGTATGGCTACCCCTCACGTCGCTGGCGCAGCAGCATTGCTTCTGCAGGCTTTTCCAGGCGCCACACCATACACAGTCAAGTCTGCTATGATGTTGGGCGCTGACGACTTAGGCTTAGATCCTATGGCTCAGGGAGCTGGCAGACTTAACGTGGCGAATGCTTATGGAATTATGGAAGATGCCTCGAAAAAGGCTTGGAGTGCTCCGATACCAACAAATACAGTTAGGCCTGTGGAACCAACGTTAATGGCTATGCCTAACCTTACACGTGTGCCCTCGATCAACATTCTTGTGGAAGATACATTCTGCAATGGTTGGAAAATGTTCGCGTTCATATCGGTTCTAGCTTCAGCTGGCGCCAATGTGTATACCTACTCGGGAGCATATTCAAATGATACTTTAGTAGATCCGATTACTACACAACCTCTCTATGACATCTTTATCATTGCAGAACCCTACTACGTAGATGAAATAGCATTGCCACCAAGCGTTTTGGCATATTATATCCAACAAAATGGCACAGTTCTGTTCACGGGAGACATGTCCAGAATCTGCACGGATTACACTGTTTGGACGGAGCAATGGGGTATAAGCTGGAATAACGCGGCAGTCGGAGGTCTTTCAACGAACATCGCTTCGCATGCCATAACAACTGGGATTCAAGAGATTTACTTCGGCAGCCCAATAGCTAGCTTGATCCTTGACACAGGTGTTGACCCGAGCCCGGAATGTGTGATTTGGGATCCAATATTTCCAGGAGTTGCAGTTTGGGAAACACAAGCACCGAGTACTGGAAAAGTTGTTGTACTTTCCGACGACGGCATTCTGGGAGATCAATACTTAACTGTTGCCGACAACTTACAATTCGGTTTGAACATCATCAGATGGTTCACAGACGCGCCAGACATGTACTTAAGCGGCGTCGAGTACCCGCTAGTTCCCCCAATTGAAAATGATCCTCATCCGTATCCGCCCAACGCTAATCTTTGGTATCCTGTGTCGGCTCCTGGCGCAGACTGGATCAGCGTGCACTTTGAAACAATTGACGTAGAAGAAGGATGGGACTACATCATGATTTTCGATCAGTTCATGAATCCTATGGGATATTTCAGTGGTTTCTACGAGGATGTTTGGACAAACCCCGTTTTCGGAGACACATTGTGGATCAACCTTGTAAGCGATGATATCTTTGAGTATTGGGGTTTCCTTGCGGATGCTTACACGTATGGGTCTATGACTCCACCGTTGTTCCATGACGTCGGTGTTGGAGGAACATGGGAGAAATATGTCATCGCCAATTCAACTTTTGCAATGACTGTTGACGCGCAAAACTTTGGGAACTACACTGAAGATGTTGAACTCTACATGACACTGACCAACAGTACAGGTGGCACGGTTATTGACAATTGGAACTTTGAAAACGTAACTTTAGCTCCTGGAGAAACAACCACAGTTGAAGTCACGCCCGAAGAAATGCTGAACGCAACAACAAGATGCGAATTCGCCGGAGTACACAACTACGACTTTGTCGTTTATGGAAATATTTACAACTCGTCTTCAGGCAGTCCACCGTATCCAGAACTCGACTACACCAATAACATGTTCACTGGCCAAATTGCCGCAGTCCCAAAAACTGAAAGGTCTGGTCCAAATCCACTGTTAAGCGTTTTAACACCAATGAAAATTGAATCTGCAAGTGCGCCCTTGATCACAATGTATCCAAACGACTTCACACTGCACAACATTACGGCATTTGTGGGCGGCGGAGAACTCGTTGATGCCGAATTCAGAATCAGTGGTACCGTGACTGCAATCGCGGACTTTGTGAACGTGACAACATTCACTCAACATTATTGGGGATACTTCTGGGGAGAGATGATACCCGACCCATCTCCAGCCTACTTTGTTCCCAACATGACGGCAATAATTGGAGACACGCTGGACGTAGGCAACGCTTCAGCACCAACAATGCTGTCCGCGGAACTCCAAGTCTACATAGACGACGGTACACCTGAGGGAACCTACACTGGAACCGTGCAACTTCTTAATGGAACGGCAATTCTAGCGTCTTCAAACCTGACCTTCGAGGTGCGTTCTCCGAAAAGCAAAGTCTTGTGGGAAGATTACTTCAATGACTATCGGTATGGGGACTTCTGGGGAACAGATTGTGAAAGACTTTGGGGCGGAGCTTGGAACCGCTACGTAGGCGGCTGTATAGGAGTTTTCGAGTGGTGGAAACTTGTTGCAAGCGCAGGTTTTGATGTAGACTCTTTGCATCAGCAATTACACTTCAATGAGCACTTGGGATTCATGGGACCTGACACGAAAGACCCGATGCAGATAATCGCTTATGGGGACTACGACACCATGTACCTGCATGATGTAGACTACCCGTTCAGCTTCCAAGAACTGTCCGTGTTCAAACAACTGTACGAAACAGGAGAAATGAACTTTGTAGTGCTATACAACAGGGGTAGTGAATCCCTAACATATTTCAGCTGTGACTACGGCATCAGCCTTATGTCCATGTTTATCGGAGTGCCTCCAACGCCAGTTGAGGACATGTTAGTTACAGGAGTTGACAAGTCCCATCCCATATTCAAAGACGTCGAAAACTTCACACTCACGCTGTACCCATATGAAGGAGGCTACTTCCTACAAGTAGGTTCCTCCATCTACGGTGAAGCGTTCATAAAATATCTTGGAGAGGCAACGGGAATTGCAACTGGAACAGACGATTTTGGTCTTTGGGACACAAGTGGGTTCGTTGTGGCAGTTAACGAGTTACAGGCAACTCCGCACATAACCTCACGAATGGTTGTTGTATCCGACGGGAACATGTTTGAGTCATTGGAATACGAGGACTACCTGATTTGGATAAACATGTTCATGATTAGTGGCAACAACACAATCGTTTCAAGAGTTGACACAGATAAATTTGCTATCAACATGCTTGAATGGCTGACCCCCCAGTTCAGTAATACACCACCACAAATCAACTACGCCACAGTTGTGCCTGACGACCTTAAACTTGGAGAAACAGCCAGCGTCGACCTAGTTGTCTCTGATGCAGAAAACGACAGTTTCACGGTAACAATTGCAGTGAAAAAACCCGACGGCACTTGGAACAATGCAACAGTCTCTCCAGTTGGCGGCCACTGGTTTAGAGATTTCACAGCAGATCAGGTAGGCGTGCATGAAGTCTATGCAGTAGCTACAGACGAATATGGAGCTTCAACCGTGATGCCGATTGGAACAGTTGATGCAATTAACAATCCGCCTGCTATTACTTCAGTGTCGATTTCTCCGCACAATGTTGTTCAAGGTGACAACGTCTTTATCTCAATAGGCTGCGAAGACATCGAAGATAACACACCAACAGCAATTAACGTAACAATAACCGCTCCCAACGGCACAACATACGACTACGAGTTCACTAATGCAAGATTCGCAAACGTCGTATTTGATACAACAGGCATGATTGAAGGAGTGTACAATGTACATGTTACTGTGAGGGACAGCCAAGGGGCAGAGACAACTGCGAACGTAGGATCCTTCCTAGCAGTCAATACTCCGCCTGCTATTAGTTCAGTGTCTATTTCTCCGCACAAGGTCATTCAGGGTGACAGCATTTTCATCTCAATAGGCTGCGAAGACATTGAAGATAACATATCAGCAGAAATCGACGTAACGATAACCGCTCCCAACGGTACAACATACGACTACGAGTTCACTAATGCAAGATTCGCAAACGTCGTATTTGATACAACAGGCATGAGTGAAGGAGTGTACAACATACACGTTACTGTGAGGGACAGCCAAGGGGCGGAAACAACTGCGAACGTAGGATCCTTCCAAGTGAACTTGGCAGTTAATAATCCGCCTGCTATTACTTCAGTGTCGATTTCTCCGCACAATGTTGTTCAAGGTGACAACGTCTTTATCTCAATAGGCTGCGAAGACATCGAAGATAACACACCAACAGCAATTAACGTAACAATAACCGCTCCCAACGGTACAACATACGACTACGAGTTCACTAATGCAAGATTCGCAAACGTCGTATTTGATACAACAGGCATGAGTGAAGGAGTGTACAACATACACGTTACTGTGAGGGACAGCCAAGGGGCGGAAACAACTGCGAACGTAGGATCCTTCGAAGTGAACTTGGCACCCTTTATCATGCCCGTCAAAGAGATAGGTCTCGGCGTAGGAATTATAGCCCTTGCTACTCTGATTGCAATTGCCGTGTTTCTGTTCCGACGCCCAATTGGTCCAACTGCTCCAACACAAACCTAAACGTGCAAAAAACGAAACTCTTTCCCTTCTTTTTTCTATTTCTTGGAGAATTTGCTAATGTATGTCATTTTTCGAACCAGTCTGAGATTTTCGTTTCAGCTTTATGCTTCAGTTCTATGCCCATTGGGGCGAATGTTTGTTCTAAAGCGGTTGTCATGTTTCTAATATAATCGTCCACATTAATTTCCTTCACACTTTTCACAAATTCCACTGGTTTTACAGTGAATGTTTTGCCTTTATAGTTGAATGGCTTAACCTTAACGAATTGCACAGTGTCACGCCTGTCAATTTTCCTACCCATATCCAACAACTGAACAGCACATTGATATGGCTGCGGTGTCACTTTCACATTTATTGCTAGACGTTCGTTAGGGTCCAAATAGAGTTTTACGGAATACACCAGATCTTCAAGCTGGACTCTGCGACTTTTCAGCTCTCTAACCGCTTGCTGACCAACTGCCCTAATCCTTTTCTTCGTTAACTCATACTCCTCAAGAGTTTTCACATTGCTTAACTCTTTCACACAATCTTGGAACACCCTTTGAATAAATCTGGGCGAGTTGGATTTTATGGCCGTAAGTCCTTTAATGTCAGGTTTTCCATCAGGTAAAATGCCAAAATAAGCTTTTTTCGCTGCTGGAAGAACACAAAGTGAATACTGCTTATCTATGGCGAGGTCAAGTTTCAGTTTTTCCTTAACCGTTTTGATCAGCCATTCCACTTCGGCTGGTTGCGGATTATCTAAGAAAATGGAGTCTGTGTCGCCGTAAATGGGATGAAGCCCCTTAGCTTCAGCCATGTCCCACGTAGTTTGCAACGCCCAACGTCCATAACCAGTGATGCATTCTGCTAGTGGTGGACAAGCAAGCCCATGAATTCTCACGGTCACGCCGTAGCTGGAGACACTGATTAACTTTAAAAGTCTCGCCAAGGCTTCCGCGTTTTTCCTTTCTTGTTCCGAGACCGCCGTGTTTTTGGAAAGAGGCTTAAACCAGTGTATGCGAATGTCTTTCAAGGCGCCGACAAGTATGGAGTAAAAGCCTCTTCTCTTTTTGCAAACCCAGTGTTGTGAGCATTCGTTAATTCTGTTCACTTTGCATTCTTCATGTGGGCAGTTCACGGTTTCATACGAAAGATTGTAACTATCGATAAGGCTTGGGTATAGGCTTTCAAAATCGCAGACAACCGTGTTGAAGTATACTCCTGCTTTTGGCTGGACAGTTAACGCGCCTGGAACCCTGTGTGTTTCTAATCCTCTACGCAGTTCTCTCGATGTAGGAATCAAAACACTGTTTTTTCTCAGGTAAGTGTAAATCACGGATTTCAACCAGTCGCTTACCCTTCGGCTTTGATAAGCCTCAGTAACCGGAATGTTCGCTATTCTCGCCAACGTGAACGTATTATGAAGAAAATCAAGGCTAGCTTCCTTCAAACCCAAAAGTTCAGGCTCAATTCGCGGTACAGGTTGATGGAGAAGGCTGAACCAATGTTTAATCTGCGCGTATTTTTGCGGGTCCGCGGTCTTTGTGTATGCGAAAGTTTTTTCAAATTTGTTCTCAAGCTCTTCTGACACGTTGGTTAGCAAAACTGGCTGGGTTTCTACTATCGTGTACGGTGCACCGAAGACTAGGTTATGATCGTAGACGTAGCTTCGAGTGTACTCTATTTCGGTCTCCCATACTTTTTCAAATGTCTTACTGGCCCTTCTTAAAGCATCTGAAGTGTAGACCGTGACTTTGGTTAATTCTTTCAGTTCATCCGTGAATAATTCACGTTTCTTTACAACTTCTACCTCGCCGTGAAGACTTTGGACTCCTTCTTCATCACTTTTGGACAGTGGATGTGGAAGAAAGAAGTATGGTTTGTAGTCTGAATCTCTTATCTCCAGTGTTTCCTTTGCTTGAGTATGATAGAATCTGAGTATAATGGTTCTTCCTTCGGTTTTTGCTTCGAGCAGGTAATAGAAATCCAATGTCGTCTTTCACTAAGATTGAAATTGAAACTTTTCTACATAACTGTTTCTGAAAACAAAAAAGGAAATACAACAAATGTCTCCTTTTAGAGGAGAGGTAACAGCGCACTAGCTATCTAATTTTCAGGACAAGCTTTAGATTTAAAACGTAGAACAAAAATCGCTTCACAAGGTTGCAACGAGTTGGATTCTGAAGTGAATGTCTTCGAATTTCTATCAGCTGCACTTAGAAGCTAGAAGGTCAGGTTTTCGCGTTTTTCTGTGGGGTTTTTTGTTGTGTTTGCTGCGTTTTAGGGATAGTTCTTCTAGTGAAGTTGCTTTACGGAGTTCTTGCATGTACCAGTTTCCGTCACGGGACCGGCTTAACCCAGAGGCAATGCCGAAGAGTATGAGGGTGAAACCACTTACTGTCAGTACCAAGCCTAGAACTGCTCCGGCAAGAGGCTCCGTGTGGTATGGGATGAACAGGAACCATTCTGGGTTTCCAGCTGGGCTTCAGGTTTCCAGTATGCCGCCTACAAAAAATATGGCACCAGCTAGGAACATTAGGTAGGCTAGGGTTTCGTTGTGTCTTGACTCTTCTGCCTTCTCGTGTAAATAGTCTCTGAAGGACATGGCTTTCATTATGTCGAATTATTGAACATGTACGTAAATCTTGCTATTTTGAAACTTTTATATGCACCAAATATTTTCAATCATTATTCTCGTTGAATTTGGAAATTCGATAGCGCGTTAGATGTGTAAGGTGTTAGCTGAAGACGTAGTTTTGTTTCTGAGCGTTTGACGCGCACGAGTGATTTGGTCGATTGAGATGAGCTTTTTCCGTATTTCATATAAGGTGCAAACTGTTTTAGGGGTGTTAGAGAAGATGCTGATGAATAATGAGTGAGTTTTCGGTTGTTGAAGAATTTCGTAGTCGATTGGAAAATGCTGCGAAATACGGTGAGATTTGGGAAGTTGTTAAAGACACTGTTGAGTTCACTTTACACAGACATAGACGTGGGATGATGCTTTTTCTAGATGATCTACCTATCAGGTTAGGCGCGTACCATCCACTAGGAACAAACAACATCGTTTTAAACAGAACCCTAGTCCAAATGGTGGAAGGTGAAATCAAGTCAAAACGTGTGGTTAACGCCCTAATCTACAATTTATTGCTCCATGAGTATTTACATGCCTTGGGTCTAGTCTCCGAAATTAGGGTTAGGCAACTTGTTTACAAAATTGCCGAAGAATGCTTCGGCGAAAACCACATTGCCACATTAATTGCGAAAAAAAGCCCATGGACTTTGCTGAAAGGAATTCCACTAAGAGCCGTTAATGCTCCGAAACACGTCATGGAGATCGTTAGAGACTTTGAAAAAACAGACAAGTACATAGTGTAGAGGACTTGCCTTGTCACCGATCAAAGCAGTGATCTTCGACTTCATCGGCACGTTAACAAACCTTAGAGGCTACAGCTTGGAAGCGTCAAGGACGACATCAAAGATGAAGTTGTACAAGGCTGTTGTGAATGCAGGTTTCAAGGTTGACGCCAAAAGCTTTCTGAAAGCATACATTCAAGCTCATGAAAAATACCGTGTTATTCGTTACGAAAAACTAGTTGAGGTCACCAACGCTGTTTGGATTTCAGAAGCCCTCAACAACCTAGGCTATGAAACAACACCAGACGACCCTCAAGTAAAAACAGCCATCAACATCTCTTTTGAAGACTACTTGAATTCTCTTGAGCTTAGATCATGTGCAAAGAACATACTGAAGAAACTTTCAAGAAACTACAAGCTGGGCTTAGTTTCAAACTTCACATATGTGCCAGTAATTTACGCTGGGCTTAGAAAACTAGACATAAACCAGTTTTTCAACGCCATTCTAGTTTCACACGAAGTTGGCTGGCGCAAACCTCACCCAAAAATCTTCAACGAAGCCCTGAAAAGGCTCAGAGTCTCAGCTCACGAAACCGTATATGTTGGAGACAGCCCCCTAGAAGACATAAAAGGAGCAGAAGCCACAGATATGAAAACAATCTTCGTCTCCTCACAGTTTTATTCAGTGAAACATTTAAGTGAAAGCCAACAGAAGCCAGACATGATTTTAAAAGACCTTTGTGAACTTTCGAAAACTTCACTCATTAACAGAAAATTATAAGGGGTAGAGATTTTAGCTTCTGCCGAAGTCTTATTTTGCTCATGGTGCGGCCGCCGGGATTTGAACCCGGGATTGCAGACTTGGAAGGCCTGAGTCCTAAACCAGACTAGACGACGACCGCCCTTCACAAGCTATCTATTAGAATGAGCTACATAAAATTTGTTTTCAGCTACTTCGGTTTTTCTTCCGGCTTATACAACCTTTTCTCATACGCTGACTTCGGCTTAAAACTACCTCGATATTTGGGCATGGATGCTCTTTTTCGTTCTAAGTTCTTGAATCTAGCATAAATCTTTGCTACTTTAGTCTTTGACGGCTTCCTACTTCTTGGAGCACGGTAAGGCGCTGGCGTAAATGGCTTTTTAACTTTCTCTCTTGACCTTTTCCTTCCACGACTTTTAGTTTGCAAACGCTTCACTTTTTGAAAAACAACGTATCCTTCCTCCAAGTTCACCTCTTGCATTTTCCATCCCGCATCCAACCAAGCCTTAGCATGGACACTACTCTGTGAGTTACTCCACCACTTTTCGTTACGAAAGGCACTCATAGGTAAGTTGTCACCCATTACCCCGTCCATCTTGGCAAAAGAAAGCTTGATGACGTTTGTGAAGGCAGCTCTGTACTGTAAGTAGCGTTTAAGCACCTCATATTTGCTAAAAGAACGGCGTGAAACAACTCTTCTTGCACAGTTTAGGCAAAGCATTTTTGTAGGATCACCTGTTGAAACATCTGGCACCATGCAGTCTCTGCAGAACAAGCGTCCACACCTCTGACATCGCCTGAGATAACTGTTCGGAAAAACCCTACCGCATATTCCGCATTCATCTTTGAACGTCATTTAAACCACTGGCAAATGCATGGAATTCACTGAATTATTGTTCAGCCCTTGATATAAATGTCATTTCATAATTCAGAAATTGCAGCGGATATTCAAAATCTGCGATAACATTTATACATAACTTTCACCTTATCAAATCGTGAATCTAATGTTTTTTAGCGAGTACTTACATGAAAAAGCGGAAGAATCAAGGCATAATGAAACAGTTGGGTATTTTCTGATCGTAATTGGCTCCATATTTCTTGTAGGAGGCTTACTTGAAACCGTAATAACCGTTGAAAATCCAGAATGGTTTTTAATAATTCCCTATCACTTAACACCCCACGCATATAGTCTTTTAGGGTTGTCTCTAACAACCGTAGGGCTTGTACTAATCTGCTTAGGAATAGCCTTAAGCATTCACTATGCAAGGCAGAGATCTTGGTACATGAAGGAACTGCAAAAGGCGCAAAGCACGGAAGAATTGAAACTTACAAGAAAAACCAAGAAAAGAGAATGAGGTGAATTCAGCCTTTCACAACCGCCAAAGGAACGAATCTGGCAACTTTTGTCGCTATTCCCAGGCTATCACTTACACCTACAACTACATCCACGTTCTTGTAAGCTGGGTCTGCCTCCTCAGCTAAGACAACCGCACTCGCAGCTCTAACGTGAATTCCACGTTGCTCCAGAGCTTTCTTCACGTCTCCACCCCAAAATCTTTGCTTGGCAGCATGCCGACTCATCATCCTTCCCGCTCCATGAGCAGTAGACCCAAAAGTTAACTGCATGGCTTTTTCCGTGCCAACAAGAAGCCACGAACTAGTCCCCATGCTTCCAGGTATAAGCACAGGCTGCCCCACAGCCCTGTACTCCGCTGGGACATCTGGATGCCCCGGTGGAAAGGCACGGGTTGCTCCTTTTCTGTGAACCCAAACTTTTTTCTCATGCTCTCCATTGACCTTGTGGTTCTCTATCTTCGCAATGTTATGGGCAACATCATACACAAGATTTAGCCCAAATTTTTCGGGGTCCACTTTGTAGACTTGTCGGAAGCTTTGTCTAACCCAGTGCATTATTGTTTGACGGTTCACAAACGCGTAGTTAACAGCACATGCCATTGCTTGATAATAATCTTCAGCTTCTTTGCTGTTTCCTGGTGCACACGCAAGTTCTCTATCCGGCAACACAATCTTGTATTTGTGAACAGCCCTTTCCATAACTCTCAAATAGTCTGAGCATACTTGATGGCCGAAGCCTCTTGAGCCGCAGTGGATCATTCCTGTTACTTGTCCTTCATGTTCAATCCCAAGGGTTTTAGCTGTCTTAGCATCGTAAATTTTGTCTACTTTTTGGATTTCAAGGAAATGGTTTCCCGAACCCAAAGTGCCGACTTGCCGCAGTCCCCTGTTTTTTGCTGTTGTTGAAACCTTGTCTGGATTTGCATTCTTCATGCATCCTTGTTCTTCATGGTGTTTGGCGTCTTCAGACCAACCTAATCCTTGGTCAATAGCCCATTGGACACCCTCCATGAGTAATCTGTCCAAGTCATGCGTTGAAACCGTGAAGTCCTTTCGTCGGCTTCCAAGTCCGCACGGAACATTATTGAAAACGCTGTTTATCAATTCAACGAGTTTTGGTCTGACGTCTTGTTCCGAGAGGTTTGTTGTTATCAGGCGAACTCCACAGTTAATATCATAGCCCACTCCGCCCGGACTAATTACACCCTCATCGTAGTCTGTCGCTGCCACGCCACCTATTGGAAAACCATAACCTTCGTGGCCGTCAGGCAACGTTATAGCGTATTTGTAGATGCCTGGTAAATGAGCCACGTTTGTACACTGTTCAAGGGTTCTGTCCGTCTGAATCTTTTCCAATAAGGTTTTGTCTGCAAACACTACGCCGGGAACTCGCATGCCAGACTTATATTTTGGAATGCGCCAAGTGTAATCGTCTATCTTTTCAAGTGGAACTTTGTCTCCACGCATTTTTTCACCTATCAAATAGGAGAGTTGTTTTGAAATATAAACGATTTTGACGTCTAGACCAAAATTGACCAGCTGTTACTTACAGAAATTACTCCGGAACATTCCGAATTTTTCGACGAATTTTATAACGCCTTTCACGCTTTGATTCAGAACGGTTTTACTGAGAATTGGATGGTTTTTAATGTGTTCTGCAGCTTTTTGCACAGCCATGTCGCTTTCTAATATCCTTCCACTTATTGCCTCTAGGTTCTCACCCTTTTCTATCCCTTGTTTTGCAATCTCTGCCCAAAGTTTAAGCTGCGTTACATAGACTTGAAGTTTTTCTATAGCATTCTGTGCCTTGCCAAAGTGACTGTAATACAAAAATCTAGGTTTCAGGTTGATCATCTTCTTCAAAGATGCTAGAGCGATGTCTAAACGGAAGGGCGGAGGCGTTGTCGGCACCACAACGTCAAATCTGTTCAGATAAATGCCTGCAGCATCCCCTGCAAAAATCCCTTGGCTTGATGCTTCGTAATAGCTCAAGTGATGCGAAGCATGTCCAAGAGTTTCAACAACCTTCAACTCAACACCGTTTCCAACATCAAAGACCATGCCATCAGTTGCCGCAATGATCCTTTCTTCTGGAATAGGTTCAGGTTTGCCATACATCTCAGCTATGTTTCCAAGAACTTTCCTTGCTCGAGTCCAAAGTTTTTCCGGATCTGCTACATGTGGGGCTCCTCTACGGTGGACGATAAGCTTAGCCTTCGGCAAATACTTCAATAGTGTTCCAGCGGCTCCAGCATGATCAAGATGAATGTGTGAAACAGCAATATATGCCACTTCCTCAGGTTTAACATCTAGCTCCTTCAAGCCCGAAAGCAGATTCCGAACTGTTGACGCAGGGCCCGTCTCGACTATCACCGTATTCTTTCCCTTTAAAACGTAGCTAGCTATGAAATCCTCCATTCCAGCGAGTTCAAGGTCGATTAAGTAGATGTGTTCATCAATTTTAGTAACGTGCATTCTTTGCACCGTCTTGCGTTTAAGTGGAATGTTAAAGTCGTTGTCAACTGCTTTAAACATTTTCATCGCCAAGAACTCTCTTTCCAGAGGCACTCGTTAAGGAAATCGCGTTTCTAATTAAACAAAATGGAAGGCTCATCAATCTATATGTCTAGAATAAACCTCAGCGTGACCTTATTTGGCTCTTTCAAGATTTCCATGCGATGATATGTAACTGCTTTTACACCAACTTTCTGGGGATGCATTTCCGGATTAAACTTTTCTCCCCAAATTTTTGCCTTAAGCCTGAAACCGTCTGAAGTTTTTTCTATGCTTGAAATCTTAAACTTAGAATAAAGCATTTCGTTTATGTCAAATTTCACGAGTAAATCCTCAAGCCAACTATAAAGCAAGGCATACTCATCCTCTGCCTCAACTTCAACGTAATCCTCAACCTTTGCCTCAACCTTTTCAACTTCAGTCATAACATCAAACATTGCGACGGCTGCACTTTCAAAGGCTTCAGCCAAGTCTTTTCCGTAAGCAGCAACATAAGCGTCTGCCGTGTGCTCCAGAAACTCATAGCTTGTTCCTTCAGTCATTTCCAACCATAAAAATACTAAAAGCTCCCTCATCTTAAATCGTTTTGTCCTTCTTACAAATCTGAAAAACTTAATTGTGTAAATAGATTAAAGGATGCGATTATTAAGGTGGTGAAAATTTGACCAGAAGTGCTATTCCCAAAATTCTTTTGGTATATTTCACCGTTGCAATGATCATCTTTCTAAATGGATATTTTTTCAGAGCCGAAAACGAATCCATAACTTCCATTCCCGTTCTTCTCTCAGTTCTGTTAGTAATTCCAATTTATATATGGTGCAAAACCTCTTGCGAAAAGAGAGGATTTCCAAAACAAACAAACGGAAGAGACAAGAACACCGTTCTCTCTTGGATTTTCGCGCTTTTTATCTTAGCTCTATCTGTTCGCATTCCATCTGTACTTTTGTTCGGCATGCCCTACGAGAAAACCCCTCTAATCTACCTAACAATTCTAACAATACTCATCATTGAGAAAACAGATGTTTCAGCTTTCGGTTTCAAAACTAGAAACATTAGGAAATCACTGCTTTTTGGATTCTTATTTTTCATCATTTTAGACGGGCTAGCCTCTCTAGGTTTCTATCTTCTGATTTATGTTTTCACCAGTCAAATACCGGTTCAATATTATAATGTCTTACCTTTCATCTTAACAATGTCGTTCATGACATTATGCGTAGGCATAAGCGAAGAAGGACTATTTAGAGGCTACATGCAAACGCACCTTGAAAAGTTTTACACTTCCAAGCAAGCCATTCTCATTCAAGCAATCTTGTTTGGAATTTGGCACTTCGTTTGGGGTCTTAATCCCTTCGATCCTGTCTACATGCTTTCTTATGTAGGGTTCACTTTTCTAGCTGGTTTGTTGTTTGGCTATTTCTACAGCAAAACTAGAAACTTGGCGCCTCTAGTGTTTGCTCATGGACTTTTTGACAGCGTTCCAGCGGGAATAGTGGAAAACCAGTCGGCATTGGATGCATTCCAAACAATTTCGCCGTCATATCAGGGTTTAACATGGATTTTACCGTATATAGTTTCTGCGGTGTTGACACTGCTTTTCATAAAATATCTAGTGAAGGAAGTTTGATGTCGAGATTTATAAGAGGAGTTTGGTAATATTCGTATTTTCCTAGCGAAAGTTTCGAGAGTTCCGCCGTGGGAAATGTGTTTTTCAGAATTATCGTAAAGCTCGATAAAAAATGAGGGGGGGATATTTATCAGAAGTATTTTGGAATTTTTTGAATGGCAGCCACTACGAGTTTTACAGAGTTTTCCGCATCTTTTATGCTGAGCAAGGCTGTCGGACTGTGAATGTATCGTGTAGGCACTGATACGACACCGCTTGGAACGCCTTCCCTTGTCAAGCTTATGCGAGCCGCATCCGTAGAACCCGGTAAGCCCGTCTCAAGCTGGTATGGGATTTTGTTTTCCTCAGCCGCATCTATTAACCATCGCAGAACTTTCGGATGCGTTATTAATCCACGATCTGCAACCGTTATTGATGGGCCCTTTCTCATTTTTATCGGTGCTTCAGTTTCTTTTACTCCAGGCATGTCGCCAGCTACTGTTACGTCAATCGCTATGCCAACGTTTGGATGTATTCCAAAGGCGGCTGTTGTCGCCCCTCTTAAGCCGACCTCTTCTTGCACTGTTCCAACGGCGTAGACTGCGCATTTGGTTTTCTTTAGTTGTTTCATTGCTTCAATCATGACTGCGCATCCAATACGGTTGTCGAAGGCTTTGCCAATCACGATGTCCTTCCCAACTCTCGCAAATTTTATGTCAAAGCTTATTGGGTCTCCGATTTTTACTCCCATTTTTTTTGCTTCTTCTTGGTTTTTTGCTCCAATGTCTATGAAAAGCTGGTCGTACGTGACGATTTTTTTGCGTTCTTCTTCTTTTTGTATGTGTGGGGGTATTGAACCGATTATTCCATGGAGTGGTCCTTTCTCAGTGTAAACTTTCACTTTTTGAGCTAGTAGGACACGGTCGTCTATTCCACCTATTTTTGCAAACTGCAGGAAGCCTTCTTTAGAAATTGTTTTTACAAGTAATCCTATTTCGTCCATGTGAGTTGCAAGCATCACTTTTGGAGCGTTTTCCTTTCCCTTCTTTATTCCAATAAGGTTTCCAAGGTTATCCTCTGTGACTTCGTCTACGTAGGGTTTCAAGAACTTCTTCATTAAATCTCTGACTTCGTCTTCTCTGCCCGATACGCCGCAAGCGTTTGAAAGTTTCTCCAGTATATTGACAATAGTCATAACATCCCTCTTCTTAGAGACTCATTTAGACTCCTAAAGCTTTATATTAACAATTGCGGTAAATAGTACTTGAAACTTAATATGGGCAATAATACTCCGCCATTTCAAGGTGTAGAGGCAATAGTTGAGTAAACTTTTAAAATCATTCTTTAGAAAGGCTAGTGTATACCTTAAGGTCACGAAGGCAACTGGTATAGCTAGGCGATACTTTGTAATGAACGGTTTCGACGGAGCCATGACGACTTTCGGCATCGTTTTAGGTTCATGGATAGCAGGAGTTTCAAAACCGCAAATACTCATCCTAGCTGGTACAGGAGCATGTCTAGCAATGGGACTTTCGGGTTTCTTCGGAGCTTACATGGCTGAAAAGGCTGAAAGGGAACGTCACCTGAAAGAAATGGAAAAAGCAACACACAACAATGTTGACCCAATACAATATGAAGCAGCACGATTCGTAACACTCTATGTAGCCGTGGTCGACGGGTTATCCCCCGCCTTAACAGCAATCATTTCCCTAATACCTTTCATGCTCGTTTCGGTGGGATGGATGCCTATGACAGATGCCTATATGTTTTCATTAGCACTATCGTTGACCGCCCTTTTCCTATTAGGTATATACCTTGGAAAGGTGGCGAGGGAAAACGGCTGGCTCTATGGTGTAGCAATGCTTACAGTAGGTGCCTTTACAGCATTGATAATTTTCCTCATCCAAGTCCTCTCAAGCGCCTAGCAACCTAGCAAGTAAGCTGAAAACAGCCTCTCAGTATATTAATTTTAAAAGATAAATCGACAGTAACCAAGTGAACAAGAACTTAGTAAGTGAACTTGAATGGAAAAATTGAGAGAATCATCATTTATTTCGCTAATTGCCGTTTTCGCAGCATTTAACATAGTTTGCGACTTGTTAATGGGGCCGCTTCCAGGCATCTCTAGTGTATGGTATAGTTGGATTTTCATAGCTGAACCCATCAGCGGGATTATATTAGGTCCATTTGCAAGTTTCTTTTCTACCTTCATTGGGGTGATGGTTGGCCACTCCATTTATATCAGGGATTCCGCAGAATTCCTTTTCACACTTGGCGCTCCAATTGGCGCAATGATTTCAAGCCTTATTTTTAGGGGAAAATGGAAAGTAGCGTTGGCCTATTATATGGTTTTGTTGGGAGCTTTTTTTGCCACACCAGTTTCGTGGCAGCTGCCCTTTTGGGGTATGTGGGACGTTTATCTCGCCTTCGGCTGTCTGCTCGTCTCGATTGTAATTATGAAAAAATGGAAAGGTTTTTGGAACACGAAATCTGTTGGTGTACGCCTTTTATACGTCGTTGCACTGTGCACTTTTATCGGATTAGAAGCTGACGTATTGTTTCGCATTTTCATTCTAGTCCCTTGCCAAACCTACAAGATCATTTATGCGCTTGATGTAAGTATGCTGCAGTTGTGGTGGGCTGCTGGTGCTGTTGAAACATCAATAAAGGCTGCGTTATCTACTTTGGTAAGTGTGATGGTGACGCCTTCTATACTCAAGGCTGTCCGAAAAATGGGCTTGGCTCTTTCAGAAGACTAAGCCGGATGGGCCATGCCATAAATCGATTGAGCTAGTTTTTTACCCTTCTGGAATGAAAGTTCTCGATTCTTGCCTGCAGTTATAATTGAACATAATGGTTCTCTTTTCTCGATTATGGCTCCTGGAAGAGGAACGTCTCTCACTTCCGGAAAAACAGTTAGATCAGGGGCTACGATACGTTCAGGTGCGTATAAAATTAGTCGGGTGCAAAAAGTTGATATTCTTTCCCTTATGGTTGGCAGAGAATCATGCAGACATGCATCAATGTGTGACTTCACTAGATTCATTCCGAGAACCCTTTCAACACATTCAAGAGTCCCCTGGAATCGCGGGTTCACTTCCATCACATAAGGGATACCATCTCCAGAAATCACTAAGTCAATCCCGTTTGAACCTTTGAGACCGAAGTGGGAAGAAATCTTCTCTGTGATACGCTTGCAACTTTCAAGAATCGAATTAGCGAAATGCAAAGGGACGATATTTCCGCAATACCCAAAGGGTTCTTGTTGAAAAAGAAAACGCAACCCTAACATTTGCTCATTTATCGTTAAAATCTTAACATTTTTTTCAGCGCCCAGAAAAGACATGCTTGCATGGACCCCATTGATGAATTCTTGAACTAAGAGGTCTTTACTAACTAAATAAGCTTCCAAAAATGCTCTTTCGATTTGCTTAGAGTCTTGCGCAGTTCTTATACCTGCTCCTCCAAAGCCTCTGATCGGCTTTATCACCACTGGATACCTTATTTCAGCGGCTGCAGCTTTTGCCTCATCAACATCTTTCACAATTATTGTTTCAGGGTGAGCTATTCTTAAACTTTTGAGTTCTTCAAAAAATCCAGGCTTTCTTCGAACTCTCTCAATAACTTCTGAAGAGTTCCCTAAGATTGGAACCAAATCGTTCAATCCATGCAGGGCATCAAAAAAGTCGTCTAGACCAGAAGAAAGCAATATTGCATCTATTTCATGTCTTTCAAGCAAAGATCTAGTCATTTCTAAAAAGGCTTCTGGTCTAAGCTTCGATTCAATTTTTCCACAGCTCTTTCCACGTTTCTGTTTAATTATCGCTGCAAATCCAGAGCAGATGCGTCGAAGATCTATATCACCAAAATAATCTGCTGCATAAATCCTGTAACCTGCTTCCTTTGCAGATTTGGCAACAGAAACCGTATCAATTCCAACAACCAAGAGACTTCGAATGTCAGTTTTCGCCAATTGTTTTCACCTTTGCTCAAATCCAATGTTGACTCTAAACACAAGAGCGCGTGCTTGTTCATGTTTCCTGAATGTTCGAATCTCATAGGAACAAATCTTCTTCCTTTGGTCTTATCAAATCAGTCGCTTTGGCGTTTTCAGATCTCGGATAGTTATATCCTCGGATTATGGCTGCTGGGACTCCCTCGTTTGCTTGTCCTATCACAAGTTCAGCAGCTGAAGCAAGTTCATCGGCGATTGCTGTTTGTTTTACCCTTAAAACATACCCAAATAAGTCGTTTTCTCCTTTTCTATCTCTTAGTGTCTCCATGCCAGCGACGCCTATAGCCACGTTTATTTCTCCTTTTCGCAGTGGGCGACCATGTGTATCAGAAATGACAACTGCAACTTCACAGCTGGTCAACGTTGTTATTACTTGTCGGATTCCCTCTGCAGAACGGTCAGAGTCTTGCGGCAGCAAAGCCACGTTTCTTTCTTCTGGGACGTTTGATTTGTCAACGCCTGAATTTGCACACACAAAACCATGCTTGGTCTCTGTGATGAGTTTTCCGTTACCCATACGTCTAATGCTTTTTGATTCTCGGAGAACAACCTCAACCAAGGCTGGATCCTTGTCAGAATGTTCTGCTATGTTTCTTGCAAATTCAGATGGCACAACCTCGTCAAGATTTACAACTCTTCCCTCAGCACGAGAAACAACAACATGCGTAATTACAAATATATCCCCGTCTTGAATATGAATTCCTTGCCTTTCTGCTGCCTCACAGACGAGTTCAGCGATATTGTCTCCTTTTTTCACAACAGGTAAGCCTTCAATTCCGATCACCTGAACAATATTCATACGGGCAACTTCCTTTCTGTAATCATGTGGTTATCTATTTAAGTGTCGTGCGCGTGTTAGCCAAATCTACGTGAGATTAAAATATATATCTGATTTAACATGTATTAATAGCGTAGAACCAGTTAATACTATGAGGGAAAAATTATGGAACGCAAGATCATTTCTTTAGGTAGAAGTTCCCTTGTAGTTTCTCTTCCGAAACATTGGGTGGAGTTAAACGAATTAAAACGAGGCGATGTCGTTTCTCTCGCTGTTCAGCGTGATCGTTCTCTAGTGGTTTTCCCAAGTGCTAAAAAGAAAAAAGAATCTAAAGAAATAATCCTCCATGTTGACACAGATGAAAGAGAACCCCTGATAGTTCGAAGAATAATTGGTTGCTATCTGAATGGTTACTCAAACATTAAAGTTTTATCCAAAAAAATATTTTCCGTTCCACAAAGAAAAGCAATTCGAAACATTGTCAGGATGCTTTACATGAGAATTATGGAATCCGACTCCAAAAGCATGTACATTCAAACTTTGATAGATGAGACAAAGGCATCACTCGAATTGGCAATCCACAGGATGCATTTAATCTCTCATTCCATGTGTCGGGATATATTAAATTCGTTGAAGAACAGAGATGTTATGCTAGCGAAGGCTGTTTTCTCTCTTGACGATGATGTGGATCACTTTTCTTTTTTTCTTCTTCGACTGCTTCGCGATGCAGCACAAGATTCGATTTTAGCAAATCAACTAAGCATCGATCCCCTAGATTGCATGGACTACCAAACTCTTGTCTACAGAGTCGAGCACGCTGCAGATCACTCCGCCAACATTGCGAAGCAACTAATAATGTTAGGGGGAAGCCGACAAAAGATACCTGATCAGTTACTAACACTTCTATTCACTGCGGGCACTGAAGCCGTTAACCTATATGACAAGGCGTTGGCTGCTTTCTTCTCCAAGAACGTAGCTGATTCAGTTGAAATAATAGAACAAGAAAAAAAGATTGAAAAGCTGAATCGAGAGATAGCCTCAAAGACATTCATGAGCAAGCATAAGAGTCCTTTGACAGTTTGCATAATTTGTTTCATACGTAGCAGTATAAGAGGAATCGCTGGGTGCGCAGCGGACATAGCTGAGATTGCTATAAACCGCGCTTACAAAGTAACTACTTAGAATCCCCCTTAATAGGCGGATACCTCAATGTCATTGACAGCTCTGCTGGAACGATTTCTTTTCGAAGCAGTTTCCTCGCGAGCTGTAAAGCCCGATTGTAGTTGTATACCTCTTTTCCATTGTCTCGTGCCTCCCTTAGAATCTCTGTCTCTACTTTATGCTTCAACTCACCCACTGCGAGCGCTCCAATTCCGAAAATCCCGAGTGCGATTTCTCTCATGTCATCATTCAGCTCTACACCCTCTATGCCAAGTGGTGGGACAGCGTTTATATCAACCAGAACTTTCATGAGCTTAAGTGCCTTTAGTGATTTTTTCTCTATGATACGAGCACCTCTTGTAGCAGCGCAAAACACTACGTCGGCTTTCTTTAAAATCTCAAGCTTCTTGGTTGATGTAGGTGCAAAAACACCTGTCACGTTCACTCCATATCTATCGGTAAGAAGTCTTGCGACCTTTTGAGCATATTCTTTTCCATTTGTACGCTTTGGATTAAGGCTGGCAATCATTACATTGCATCCAAGCTTAGCTAAAAGAACAGTTGCTATCCGTCCCACAGCCCCTGTGCCTAAAACCGCGCAGGTTTTGTTTGATAAGTCCCCTAGCTTATGAGATGAAAGGGCATCTTCAACTTTCGCAACCATAGCTGCGGCTGTTGTGTATGCACCTCCTGGATCAATTATAATATTTGCTTTGAAAGGTGGGAACATCGCATTGCTTACAGCATCAAGGACTTCTTCAGCTTTTTCAGCGTTTCTTCCGCCGATAAAGAAGCATGTGTGCTTAACGGCTTTTGGCCCTCTCGAAAATACAGTGTCTTGAACGATTTTTTCAGCGTCTTCCGGGGTTACGTTGTCATAGGGTATAACAGCATTGTATCCGGCATCGTATGCCATACAGATATCAAAGGGACTAGCTCTCTCGTCTGTGTCTAAGTAAAAAAGAAGATACGGGGAATCACCTGAAGTCTTCTTTCTAATGATTGGTTTCACCTGAATTTGCATTGATTGCAACAGATTCCTCAATCCAACGGAGCCAGTCTCAACGTGGGCTGAGACTATCCTCTTTGAGAGTTTGAGGACTTCAACTTGGACATCTAGGGATTCTAAAAGCTTTCTGATTCCGTCTACATGCTCTGGACTACATATATGGAGACAGGTAATCTCTTCTTTAGATTCAATCTCCCTAGCATGGTCCAAAATACCCATTACAATCCAGTTTTCCCTTATCGGAAAACTTATTTCCCGCTCTTGTTCCTCAACCTCAAGTTGTAAGCATTGACCATAAGCAACTAAGTAATCCTCTTCCATGGAATGCTTTTTCCCGCTTTGATTGGACAATTTAGCTAAAGATTTTAGTATACCGTCTCTCAGCTCTCGCTTTTTATCTAAGCTGGTTTCAAGGTACATTTTGGCGTTTCCGTCGATGTCAACGGGAAAGAAAGGTACGTTTTTCTCTTGAAACGTTTGAGCCAAAACATTGTCCTCGTAAAACTCCTTTTGCGAGCGCATACCCAACTCTTCTGTTGCAAAGTCAAGATTGACTTTCTTGATCAATTTCTCTAAAAACTTGAAGAAGGCTATAGAAGGCTTGAAGAGGGAGTGAAGCATCGGAGAATGTGAGGTAGAAGGAGTTTCAGTTGCCAAAAAGGGTTCATTGTACTCTTTTTCGGCAAGCAAAACGACTAACTTCTTGTCTTTTAGATGTGAGATTTCAAGCACTTTCAATTCTTGCCACCCGAGTTTGTAAGTGGGGCGTCTCGAATATATACTTATTCGAAATACGTTATATAAGAATATATAAGATATATACCCTTCCTAGACACCGTCATTTCTTATTCTTTGGGCAATTTTTGATAAAATTCTTCGTCTAAGGTTGGTGGAAGCATCAGTTTGGTCTTAACTTTGAGTTTCCCACTCTTTGAGTGGGGTTTCCTTACTAAAGTGTCGCTATATTTCTCAATTTCCCTAGCTTCTTCAGCTAGTCTAGCAGCTATCTGAGCTATTTCATGTGCAGAAGCGACGAGGGGAATATATTTCTCACTTTCTTTCTCTCGAAAGCATGCTTGGATATTAATCTCTGCGATTTTCTCAGCCAGTTCGTACGCGGCTAAGGCTTTCGCTTTTGCGTAGGGATTTTTAAAATCCGATCTGTCTCGAATGACATTGACATCAATTATCAACTTAGGTAAAATCGGACTTGATTCCGTCTTAATTGAATCTATCAATCTATCAATTTCTTGATGAACAATCCTGTAAACGCCAGTGATCGCAAGCACCTTGATCATGTTTGAATTAAATATCGCCATCTCTATTGGATCTAGAAACTCTCTTCGCGCCCCAATAAGCGGGTCACCCATGACAATTATATACCCTAACCCTTGCTCTTCAAGTTCGGTCTTAACGCGTTTTCCCGGAGCATCCGAAACAACCACACTTGGTATGCCACTGTTTGACAACGTCTCTCTGACCTTTGCTGGCCCTGGTATCGACGGATTGGGCGATATAAAAACTAACAGACTTGGGCTAAATTCGAAGATTTTTGGCAAAGCATCTTCAATGTCTCCAACACTCATTTTTGAACCCGTGGTCACGGTTCTGGTTTTAATGTCTTTTCGATCAGCTAGTTCATCCAGAAGAAGTTCAAACAATGGTGACGATGCGATGTTACCGCACTTAAAAACCCCAACCTTAACCCTTTCACGACTAATGTTCGAATCGGATATAAGCCTACACCTCTTCAATATTCGTTAATATCTGTTTAACCTTAAAAAACCGTCATCACTTATGTGGTTTTCGAATGTTTTCATATTAACGGGTGCTGAGAAAGAATTACGAAGACACAGATAATGATTTCAAGCGAGCATTTCCCATTATAGACTCGATTAATTACAAAAGTTTTAAACTCAAACTTGGGTTATTCTTTCTCTATCAGTGATTAACAATGAGCTTTAACAAAGTAAGTTTTGAAGAGACTCTGGGAAAAAGTGTTGTTGCGTCGGGGAAATGCGTTGGCTGTGGTACATGTGTGGTTGTCTGCCCCTTCAACTGTTTGGAGTATGTCGGAGGAAATCCAAGCTTGGTGAAAGAATGTGAAATCTGTGGCATATGCGCAGCAGCCTGCCCTCAATATGAATGGTCATGGCCTAAGGCTGAGAATTTCGTGTTTGGCAGAGAAAGAAAAGTCACTGAACAGTTTGGGGTGTACCGTCAACTCGTTGTGGCTAAAGCAAGAAGAAATGAAGTGTTGAAGGTTTGTCAAGACGGGGGCGTCGCTACCGGACTCTTGTTATTCGCTCTAGAGGATGGACTTATTGACAGTGCTATCGTTTCGGGAATCAGTCAAGAGAAGCCTTTCTATCCGGTTCCAAAACTGGCAACAACCCCCGAGGAGATTTTAGAATGTGCTGGAACAAGGTACTCCTACTCGCCTAACATCCTCGCCCTAGCAGAAGGAATCAAACAGAAAAGAGCAAACATGGCTTTTGTAGGGACGCCCTGCCAAATCCGTGCAATCAGAAAAATTCAGATGCTTGGCTTAAAAAAACATGCTAAACCTTTACAGTTTTTAATCGGGCTCATGTGTTCAGAATGCTTTACCTACGAAGGACTCGTGGAAAAACACGTTCGCGAGAAATTAGGCCTTAATCTGAATAGCATAGAAAAGATGAACATTAAAGGGAAAATATTGGTTAAAACAAAATCTGAAGTCAAAACTATTCCTCTCGCAGAAGCAAAACAACACGCTCGCAAAAGTTGTAAATTTTGCGATGATTTCAGCTCGGAGCTGGCAGACATTTCAACAGGAGGTTTAGGACTTGACGGATGGACATTCACAATCATTCGTACAAAAAAGGGTGAAGAACTGTTTTCAAAGGCTGAGAAAGCAGGAATCATAGAAACTAGGGATGTAGATGAAAAGGCTAACGCTCTGAGGCTTCTGCGCATACTTTCAAGGAAGAAGAGACAAAGATCTCAGTGAAATGGAAGTTTTTATAAGCATACTAGAACACAACATGTCTCGATTCGGATGAGGACTAGTACTAAGACTCTTGCTGGTACTGCTGTTCTTGCTGCTTTAGTTGTTGTTTTCGATTACACAATGAAATATTCAGGTCTAAAGATACCTTTTCCATGGTTTCCACTTCTCAAATTTGACTTCACCGGAATTCCCATAGTCTTGTCTCTCCTTCTCTTCGGTCTGATTCCTGGAGTCTCTACCTCGGTCATTGCTTCCGTGGCTATCCTAGCCCGTAGCGGACAAGTTGTCGGCGCCTCGATGAAAGGATTAGCCGAACTTACAACAATCTTGGGCATGGCCGTGGCGTTGAAGCTGTTTAAAAGATTTAGAATGGTTAGTTCTTTCGCCCTTGGCATAACATTGAGAGTGTTAGTCATGATATGTGTAGATTTAGTGCTCATTTATGCAGGAATCATACCCCTCCCTGCAGATTATGCAGATGCTCCCGTCATTGTAGCTTTGCTGCTTGGAGCATTCAATGCTGTTCAAGGGGCCATTAGCATTCTTGCAGGTTACTCCATCTACGGAGCTATTAAGAGACGGGCTCCTTATCTGGTCAGGAAAAATAATGGTGATGAGAACAGTTGATTCAAGAACACAGTATTATGTTTCGCACGTTCGTATCGAAGCTTTCGATTGGGAGAGCCATTCTTGGAAAGTTTGGATGAGAAAAACGGCCGTGAAGTTAAACCGGAGATAGAGATTGGTTACGCACCAAGCAAAATCTAATGCAGGATTGCTCTGATCTTTTGGGCGATCTTATCTAACTCTTTTCTGTCTGTTTCTAAGCCGTAATGAGGTCCAACCTTTATCTGGAAGCCGTCGCCCCTAAACCTAGGTATAACATGTAAGTGAACGTGAAATATGTCTTGACCTGCGGCCTCTCCATCTGCCAAGAACAGGTTTATCCCTTCACCTTTTGTACCAGACTGCCTAAGGGCTTCAGCGATTCGCATTGCGATCTTGAACATGCGTACCCCTGTTTCCTCGCTAAGTTCAGATAATTGTGCAACATGGATTTTGGGAATTATTAGCACATGTCCAGGGTTGACTGGTTGAACATCCATGATTGCCATGATTTTTTCATCGGAATATGCTATGCTTGCGGGTGCAGAACCCTTAATGATATTGCAGAACACGCAGTCCCCCATTTTTTAAGCCTGCAGATTCTTAGATTTTGCTGATTTATATGCGTATTCGTCATAGACAAATTGTTGAGGGGAAATTATGAAGAGAACAAGGATGGAAGAGGTCACGCGATAGGTGTTGTGGAAGGAAAGACTGTTACAAAGCATTCACAGAGGACACTTACGGTAAAAAATAGCGAAGTACTTCCATCCGTAGACAAGGATGTCGTTGAGGTTAAAAAATTTAAATTCATCCCACTGTTTGTATAGTAGAGTCTAGGCAAAGGAAGAGAAACCGATGAGTGAAGAAACTTTCACCTTTAAGGCAGAGAATGGAAATACCTGTGAAATTGTGGACACTTTTGCTGAAATGTTTCCGCTGTGGGCGGGCCGCATATTAGTAACATCTGACAATGAAAGATGGGCGTTGACTGCGGCAGCTGTTGCAACTGGTTTCGCGACCAGCGTAATCATGTCTCCGGCTGAAGCAGGAATAGAAGGAATTGTGCCAGCCGACAAAACTCCAGACAGCCGTGTAGGTGTCTTAATCCAAGTATACAGCCGTGACAGGTTTGAATTGAAAAAGCAGATGATACTGCGCATAGGACAGTGTATAATGACGTGCCCAACAACATCAGCATTCGACGCAATGCCAAACGCAAAAAGAAAACTAAAAATTGGCAGGAGCATAAGACTGTTCGGTGACGGATTCCAAAGAAAAGGCTTAGTCGGAGGCAAAAGGGTTTGGAGAATACCTGTGATGGATGGCGAGTTTATTGTTGAAGACACTTTCGGTGCAGCTAAAGCCGTAGCTGGCGGAAACTTTCTCATGTTTGCCAAAGACAGAGGTTCAGGGCTTAAAGCGGCAGAAGAAGCAGTGAAAGCCATCAAAAACAAAACAAGCGAAGTTATTTTGCCCTTTCCAGGTGGAATCTGCCGTTCCGGCTCAAAAGCTGGCTCCTTAAAGTACAAGCTTAAAGCTTCCACGAATCATCCTTTCTGTCCACAACTAAAAAAGCTTGTACCAGATTCCCAGTTGCCAGAAGACGTGAATTGCGTCTACGAAATTGTTATCAACGGCTTGACAGTCGAAGCGGTTAAAAGAGCCATGGGTGAAGGAGTAAAGGCTGCTGCAAGGGTTCCAGGCGTTGTTAGAATCTCGGCTGGCAATTACGGAGGCAGACTCGGTCCATACAAGGCATTTTTGAAAGAGGTCTTAGACATAACATAGCATTTATTCCCAAACTCTTATTTGATGCCCCACAATGTAGCTTTAAAGCCAAAATCCCAAGTGAAAAAAGTTGAGCAAAAAAAGAACTTCACTGGAACTATTCAGGTTAAAAAAGACACTAGACACTCTAGCCAGCAAAGAAGGACGTGGAACCGAACTTGTTTCACTTTACATTCCGCCTGGAAAACAAATAAGTGACGTTATGACCATGCTTAGACAAGAATATGGAACAGCTTCAAACATAAAATCTACAACAACACGAAAAAACGTTCAAGACGCCATTGTGAAGACACAGCAACGCCTCAAACTTTTCAGGAAACTTCCCAAAAACGGACTTGTAATCTTCTGCGGTGCAATTCCACAGAATGGAGCTGGAAGCGAAAGAATCGAAACTTATGTGATCATTCCACTCGAACCTATAAGCATCTACCTATATAGATGTGATTCAAGATTCCACACGGAACATTTGCAAGAAATGCTGAGGGAAAAGGAGACGTATGGTATACTTCTCATAGATGCTTCAGCAGCTACATTCGCAACATTACAAGGGAGAAGACTTGATATAGTCAGAACGGAAACATCAGGCGTACCTGGGAAAACACGCGCAGGCGGACAATCAGCAAGAAGATACGAAAGACTGAGAGAGATGCGGCTGCAGGAGTATTTCAGAAGGGTGGGCGAACATGCCGACAAAATATTTTTGCCAATTGAAGACCTGAAAGGATTGATAGTTGGTGGTCCAGGACCAACAAAATACGATTTCGATAAAGGCGACTATCTAAATTACGTGCTGAAAAACAAGATCATAGACATAATTGACACGGCTTACGTGAATGAACAAGGCGTCAAAGAAATCGTTGACAAAGCTCCAGAGATAATGCGAAAAATACGCTACATAGAAGAAAAACAGGTGATGCAACATTTCCTTTACGAGGTCGGACACGACACAGGATTAGCAACGTACGGCGAAGAAGAAGTTAGAAATGCTCTGGAAACAGGCACCGTGAAAACCCTACTCCTTTCCGAAGGACTAGATATACTGCGAGTTAACGTGAAATGCAACGCTTGCGACTATACGAAAAAACACACCTTAAAGAGCCAAATGCTGACAAACTTCGAGCAAGATCTTCTCGGAAAACCTTGCCCGAATTGCAAAGCTCCAGCCTTAAGCATAGCTGAACAACAAGACCTTATAGAAAATTTCGCTCAACTAGCAGAACAAGCAAACACTGAAATAGAAATGATTTCTGACGAAACAGAAGAAGGACAAATGCTGAAGAAATCTTTCGGCGGAATAGCAGCAATACTGCGCTTCAAACTTCAAAACTAATAGAATGCACATCGCATTCCAAAAATATCATTTACGCAATAAAACGTGTTCTATTTCGGGTTTTTCAGCATCTTCTATCAGCACTTTCTTTTGTTTAGAAGTGAAACCAGAAATAAGCTTCACGTTTTTATGGAATATCCTTGAAAGCTGTTTGACCAGTTCTTTGTTAACTTTTCCCCTAACAGGTTCCTCTTTACAGAAAACCATAATCTCCTCTCCTTCAGCCACGATTTTGAATTCTTTCGACCTTGGCTTAACATACACTTCCAAAATTACACCTTGCTTTGTTTTCTGAATCTTCATAAGCTTTCACGAGAAATAGTTTGTATATGTTATTTTATAATCTGATTCTTAACGGTTGCTGATTCATTTTTAAGCTTCAATATGAAGTCTGTTTTATTGCAAAAGGAAAGAGAATGAGGCTTATGATGGAATGCTGGTAATGCTTTCATGGACTAAAATTTTTAGTTCGTAGTCCCATTCATCATAGTAAACGTTTCCTCCTTTCCATTCCACTTCTCCACGCTGGTTATCCACATTGTCTGATCGATAATGAGTTTTCGGCGGAGTAAAATCGGAAGAAATGTCTATGTTTGCAATCAATCTGAAATGGTCTATGTTTCCAAAATAGAATTTATGGTATTTCTCTACGGATTTTTCGTGCCCGCCGAAGGATGGATCTGCATAAAGCCATTCGTAAGGCTCTACATAAAATTGGGCCCAGTCATGGGGGCTCGGTCGAATTGGGTTGAGAAACCATCCTGATTGCCATCTAGCTGGGATTCCGCTGATTCTGCATAGGGTTATGAAGAGTAGGGCTTTCACTCCACAGTCTCCTCTAAGGTTTCGTGCTGCATAACTGCTGATGCATTCGATTGTTGAGTATTCCGGAACAAGCGCATACCTAACGTTTTCAGTTATCCACTTGTAAATACGCCATGCTTTAAGGTACGGGTTGGACTCGGAGACAATTTCTTCTGCGAGATTCCTCAAGTACGGCGTGAAAGCTATGTGAGGCAACTGTTCTAAGGTGTACTTCTCGAATAGTTCATTTCTGCTGTATTGCCTCACTTCTGCCAGATCAATATTTTGATGAGAGGCACATGTTATATATTCATATTCAACTCGGAATTCAAGCTCTTCCTCTCTAGTGGCTTCTTTTTCAAAGTAGATTGTACGTTGAAGGCTGTTCTCAGGAGCTAAGACGTATTTGTTGGGCGATGCGGAAATTAGCTTAATCTTTGGCTGCAACGGGTCTTTGCGCGGGAAGGGCATCCAGACTTTTATGATTTCTCCTTCTGGAACTGCATCGGGCTTTATTTTCAGCCTCATTGAGATTGTGTTTTTGATAGGCTCTACGTATCGGCTTCCCGCAGTTCCTCTATTCTCTATAATAGTGTCGATGTGCCTGTGAATGAGTTTCGTGATCTGCTCAGATGCTTTATCTGGTTGCTTAACCCTTTTCTTGATTTCCGTGTTATCCCTTAACAAGTTTGGCAAAAAATTGTTGAAGATTTTTGTTTCACCCTCTATCTCTCTGCATTCGATGAAGCCATTCCGCATCCATTTTTCAAAATCTTTCTCTGCTAGATCTGGAATCTGTTTCTTGAGAGATACGAAGGCTTGTTTTCGACTCAGTGCATAATCCTTTCTTATTCTTTCAATTCTTTCTGGTTCCCATTCCAGTCTAGACTTGAGCATACTAGGAAGTCCCTTATTTTCGGCTAGGATTTTGTTTATTAGACGAACTGCATCCCTGAAAAAGCCTTGTTCCTCTAAGCAGCGAACTTTTTCTGGCATACCCGCTATCAAAAATTCAAACTTTGATGAAGTCGTACTGTTTTATTCTCTCACTGGTTTAATTTATTTTACGTGTTTATTTGAGTGCTAAAAGGCTTTTCATGGATGTTTCAGAGTTGACAAAATGTTAGTTAATGAGATTCTCTTTGCAGTCACATAATCTTTCTTTTTGTAATCTCCAAGGCTTTTTTCTATTCTCTCTAACCCTTCTTTATTCATAAGCTCCTCTAAGGTAGCTAAAATTTCCTCTATTTTGGCAAAATATTCATAAAGTTCTTTCAGTAAAGGTCGAGGAACTGAGATAACTTCGGTCAAGCATCCTCACCATTCGAAATAGATGTGTGACGAGTTATTAAGCTATTGAGAGTTTGCAATGACTGTTTTCAAATAGATTAAATGTGGACCGGGGGGGATTTGAACCCCCGACCTCCTGAGTGCAAGTCAGGCATTCATACCAACTGAACTACCGGCCCATGCTAACTCAGACTTGTTGAAACACTATTTGCTTTTAATCTTTACGCTAAAACTATTTACCTTACCTTCCTCAACTTCATGAGTGAAGAGGCATGTCCACTCAGCCATCTGGAAGATTTGTTATTCAAAAACACCATGCTAGGCATTTACATTATGATTTTAGACTTGAAATGGACGGTGTTCTGAAGAGCTGGGCTGTGCCGAAAGAACCTCCAACAGAATCTGGTGTTAAAAGGCTTGCCGTTCAAGTTGAAGACCATGATTTTAGCTACATAGATTTTGAGGGAACGATACCTGAAGGTATGTACGGTGCTGGAAAAGTTGAGATATGGGATAAAGGTACATACACGCTTAAGCACAGAAGCAAAGACAAGATACAGTTCATCTTACACGGAGAAAAACTAAGCGGAGACTACGTATTAATAAGGTTTAGAGGAGACAAAAACTGGCTTTTCTTCAAAAAGAAAACTGGTTGAAAGACCGTTGTTCTTAAATCTTAAAACAGAACTTACCTCTAGTCAACTAATGGAGGTGAATTTTCTCATGTTAGAGTTGAAAACAATCAGAATCGAAGTTCCAGAAGGTTGCAACGTAATTTTGGGCACGGCACATTTTATAAAAACAGTCGAAGACCTGTACGAAGCTTTGGTTAACTCTGTTCCAAACATAAAGTTTGGAATAGGTTTCTGTGAAAGCTCTGGCCCTTGCTTGGTAAGGCATGAGGGAAATAACGAGGAATTGAGACGGATGGCAGCAAAGAAAGCTTATGAAGTTGCTTGTGGTCACAGCTTTATAATTTTCTTGAAGAACGCTTATCCCATAAATGTTTTAGGCAAAATTGAGAATGTTCCAGAAGTTTGCACGATTTACGCTGCTACCTCAAATTCTCTGGAAGTTATCATTGCAGAAACAAAGCAAGGCAGAGGAATAATTGGTGTAGTTGATGGGTTGAAGAGCAAAGGCATAGAAACCGAAGAAGACATTAAGGCAAGAAAGAAATTTCTACGGAAAATAGGCTACAAGCTTAGTTAGGCAGTTTCTAGAAAAATAAACGACAGGGTGAAGTTGCCTTGGATGTTGCCGTCAGCCTCGGATGATTATCAATGCACGACAGCGTAAAAGCCGCGTTTCAGCTTTTGTGCTTTTTACCTGTGTGCCATTAATTTCTGCTGTAGTTCAAAAGGAATTCTTTCTTGCATTTTCTCGGAAGCATAGGCGACTAGATGTTTGAACTGTGTTTCTGTTAGGACATGGCTTGCTCTTGACAAAATTTCAAGGCAAACTTCTTTAAAAACTAGGTCCGCGCATCCATTTTTTGCGTCGTCAATCAATTCTTTGGAAGCTTGAAGGATTTGTTCGCTCAAGACAATTTCACCCTGCAATCAAATAGCTAGACGCTAAAGCATTAAACTCTTATGAATTTAAAAACAGAATCAAAAATTCATGTAACTCTGTCTACTGGAAAGAAATGAATTTTTATCTTTGCCTAAAATGTGGAAATTGTTTACAGTGAAAAAGGTTAGGTGGATCTTATCAGAGCGTGTGTGAAGAGGATAGGGATTATTTTTCCCAAACATCAAGGGGAGGCTTATGATCTGGAGGTATCGGCGATCTATATTTCTTATTAGCTATTCTTTGCTTATGTTCCTCTTTCGCTTTGCTTAAAGCATCTTCATTTGTGAAGAGGTCAATGGCTGTAGTAGCCATTACCTTCGCTGCAAATATTAATGACTTATGTCCAATTCCAACTCCGTTCTGCGCTACGGCTTGCCATGAATGTGCAGGTGTACCCAAAACCCAAGTGGCGGTGCCAAATTCTACGGTGGGTGCTTGCCAACTCACGTCGGCTACATCTGTGCTGCCGTGGCTGACTTCACCTTCACCCCAAGGATCAGGGAGTTCATCGTCTATCAATTTGTCCACAAGTCTCTCCCAATGTGGACGCTTAGATTTCCTTAATTGGGCAATCTTCATTTCAGGACCGATCGTCTTAGCGATTTCCTCAGTAAACTTCAGATCTTCGTCGTTGTATTTGGGAAGTCCGATTTTTCGCATGTTCTTAACGATGAGTTCCGAGATTGTTCTGTTAGGAATTACGTTGTAGCTTCCTTCAAGGAACTCTGTCTTCACCTCGGTTCTTGTCATGGTTGCTGCTCCTTTTGCTATTTCAAGAATCCAGTTGTATATGAATTCCATCTGGTCTCTTTCTGGTGCTCTTATGTAGTACCAGCTTCTGGCGTATGGTGGCACAATGTTCGGTTGGTCTCCGCCTTTTTCAATGACATAATGTATTCTTGCGTCTTGGATCACATGTTCCCTCAGATAGTTTGCACCGATATTCATTAGTTCCACTGCGTCCAAGGCGCTTCTTCCCTGCTCAGGTGAACCGCCAGCGTGGGAAGCCTTACCGTAAAAATGAAACTTAACCGAGTTAACAGCCAAGCAGCTCATCAAGGAAACGTCATTCATTGTGCTTGGATGATGACTAATTACAGCATCTACATCATTGAAATAGCCTTCTCTAACCATAAACACTTTACCAGAAAAGTTCTCCTCAGCTGGGCACCCAAAAAATTTGATGGTGCCTCTCCTGTTTTGTTTTTTCATGACTTTTTTCACTGCAATTGCTGCAGCCATGCCGCTTGTTCCATGAACGTTGTGTCCACATCCGTGTCCTGGTTTTCCTTTTTCCAAGGCTTCTTTCCATGAAACCCTTTTCTGCGACAGTCCCGGTAACGCATCGTATTCACCCATTATTCCTATGACTGGTTTTCCTTCACCCCAAGTGGCTACGAAGGCTGTTGGCATACCTGCGATTCCACGTTCAACCCCAAATCCATTCTTTTCCAACTCGTCTGCTAGAAGTGCTGATGACTTGAACTCAATTAAGCCCAACTCAGCGAAATCCCAAATTTTATCGCTTATTTCAATAATTAATTCCTTATTGTTTTCAATCCAATCAAAAGCATATTCCTTATCTGCAGACATGAACAACACCTAGAACATACAAATAAAAGCCGTCTGGTTTTTATGGTTTTCTGACTACGTTTTTACTCTGTAAATAAGGCAGGAACTGATAAATCCCAAAACACAAAGACAGTTTGCAGGAGAAACCTCAACCTAGATTTAGAATTGACATTTTGTTCTCTAGTCTAACATATCTTGAATGAATATGGCTTATTGGTTTAGTCAGAGCAAAAACTATCTAGTGCAGTTTATTCATCACACCCCTAACACCAATGCAATATTGAGGCATTCTTGTGACCATGAAAAGTAATACACGTGAAATTGATGAACGGAGAAAGCAGATCCTAGAGCAACAGCAGAAACTAAAGGCAAGGATGAGCAAAGTCAAGCACAAGATAGCAGTAATAAGCGGCAAAGGCGGTGTCGGCAAAAGCACTGTCACAGTGAACCTTGCAGCAGCCTTCGCCATGCACGGACACACTAACCGTGTAGGAATCCTGGACGCGGACATACATGGTCCAAGCGTGCCAAAAATTATAGGATTACAAGGTCAACGACTCCAAGCAGGACCTCCAGGCATCTTCCCAGCCACTGGTCCCTTGGGAATAAGAGTTGTTTCCATGGACTTTCTGCTACCAGACGAAAATGCTCCAGTTATTTGGCGTGGACCATTGAAAATGACCGCTATACGCCAGTTTTTGTCAGACATAGTGTGGGGAGACCTTGATTTTTTGCTTATTGATCTTCCGCCAGGAACAGGTGATGAGCCGCTGAGTGTTGCTCAGCTTTTGCCAGAAATGGATGGTGTGGTGATAGTGACTATTCCTTCTGAGGTTTCGCAGATTGTAGTTAAGAAGGCTGTAACATTTTCAAGAAAGCTTCGAATGCCCGTCATAGGCATAGTTGAAAACATGAGCGGGTTCGTTTGTCCAAAATGTGGAGCTAAGATCGACATATTCAAATCAGGAGGCGGACAGAAAATAGCGGAAGAGCTTAACATTCCGTTTCTTGGAAGCATGCCGATAGACCAGAAAATCTGCGAAGACTCTGACAGGGGCGTGCCCTTCATAATTGGGCACTCAGATTCCCTAGCATCAAAAGCATTTATGAAAATAGTTGAAAAGATTGAAGAGTTCCTAGAAAGTGGAGAAAAACAAAATAATAGAAAAGAGTGAACGTTTTAATACCAACGAATGCAGAGCCCAAACATTTTTCAAGCCTTAAGCCTCAAAAATAGACGCTGGAGTGAAGGATGCGAATATGAGCGTGAAGGGAAAACTACGTTTTATTGGAGTTGTGGAAAAGGCCGGAGAGGAAGAAGCAAAAATTCGTATTTTTACAGAATTCTGTGCTGGACTTAAGGGCATAAGTGATTTTTCTCACGCATTTATCCTTTACTGGACTCACTTATGCGACAGCGAGAAGGAAAGGCGCACCTTGCTGGTTTTTCCGAGAAGACACGCAGTAAGTGTGGAAAGAGGTGTTTTTGCTTGCAGAAGCCCGTCCAGACCAAATCCGATAGGCTTATGCGTTGTAAAATTGATGAAAGTTGAAGACTGTGTCTTAACCGTGAAGGGACTTGACGCCTTTGAAAGTTCACCGATAATTGACATTAAACCATATATCCCACGAGCAGACTACATTTCTAATGCACGTGCTCCAGAATGGACGACGCGTGAACCATAGCAGGAAAGAGGGAATACACTGTATGAAACCAGTTAAGGATAACAGCGTTGATATGCCTTATATTTGAGTGTTGCCTATATTATTCATCGAGTTTGTAATCGCATTAAAACACGTGTCAAACAAAGTTGGGGGAAGAGTAGGGTTGAAGGTTTCGGTGCGCTTCTTCGCAACCTTGCGGGAAATTATTGCGAAAAAAGAGGAATTAATGAAGTTCTCAGATGACGAAAGTGTAACTATTGAAAAATTGTTGAAAAGGTTGGCTGAACGTTATGGTGAAGGTTTTGTTGAATATGTTTATGACAGTAAAACTGGTGAGGTTAGAAGTTTTCTGGTGTTTCTCGTAAATGGGAGGAGTGCAACAACGCTTAATGGCTTGAAGACAGAGCTTGTCGACAGTGATGTTTTGGCGATAATACCGCCTGTTGGCGGCGGCTAATATATGCTATACAACCATTTCTAAGTTTATTCCAAATCCAGCAAGTCTGACACCTATATTCAGACTTGTAGACCTTGAAGGGCTATCACAAGAAGAAGCAGGAACAAAAATGGGAATCTCGAGAGGAACCGTCTGGAGGCTCCTACAAAGCGCAAGAAGAAAAACAGCTCAAGCACTCACAGAAGGAAGACCTCTACAAATAGTTTCGGGAGTGAGATAAACCATCGCTTTTATCTTGAATAGGCTAAAACTTGCTTATTCTTTTGAGTTTTGGACAATTTTATAATATTGATGTGGTGGGTTAGGTTCACATACACGTTTATAATCCACATTTTTGTTGCACGTGGGATTTGAAAGCTAATGGCATAAATGCCTACTGAATTTTATGGCAAGGAGCCGCTTGTTCTAGCGGTAGCTGTTCTTTTCAGAACATCTTTGAGAAGTCGCTGTAGACTTTTTTTCTATGTCCAATGAACAATACGACCACTTGACTCTTATCTCTGTAAATTTCATAAATGGCCCTGTAGTCGCCGATTCTTAGGCTCCAGAAGTTGGAGTACTTTAAGGGTTTTCCAGCTCGTTCTGGACTATCTTCCAGTTCCCTTAGTTTTCTTATTATCCTTGATCTCACTGGTTTTTGAATTTTCTCGAGGGCTTTAGCGGCCTTGGGATGTAGAAGGATGGCAAAAACCACTAAAATTCCTCTAAGGGAATAAGAATCTCGGGATGTTTCTTTGCTTCTTCGCTTCGGCTCAGCAGCATCTTGAAGAATTGACGGGTTTTTTCCCTTTCCTCATAAAGGCTTATGATTGTTTTTATGGCGTCGCTTCGACTCTTGAAACGTCCCTCCGCTACCCATCTATCTATTTCTTCGAGAGCTTTTTGAGATAACCTGAGTTGAACTTGAGTCACCAAACCACCGTAAACAATACTGTTTACAAAACATTTAAACGTTTCCCTAAAATCCAAAAAAGCAAGGGCAAGGAGTGGTAATAGCTTAAACACCTATCCAATGTCTAAGACCTTAAATGAGAAAAGTTTGGCGTCGGTAAGTAGGTTCAAACCTCGGTTTAAATTCTCGGTTTTGCATAGGACTATTCGTTTGTTTCACGAACTAATGTTTTAGGCCCCCATATTATCAGTACCGTTGCTACAAAGACAACATTAAGGATTAACAGATAAAGACCACCTAGTGCGGTCGCAAGTGTTGGAAATATGAAGAATGATAAGTTGTTCATTGTGTGAAAGAGCATGGCGGCTAAGATGCTGTCGCCCGTGTTATTGTATAGCCAAGTGAACAGGATTGTTCCACAGAGTATTAGAATCATGAAGTCCCAGACTGGTGTTTGGGATTGGATTGTTCCCTTTATGAAGAATAGTGGTAAATGCCAAGCTCCCCATAAGACCCCAAGCATTAAGCTTGAGGCAAGCGCATTCCATCTTGCCTGTAGTCTATCGAGAGCGTATCCTCTCCAGCCAAACTCTTCTTGAAGTGGTCCTCCTAGAAAGAATATGTAAACAAAACCAACTGCAATCAAGAAAGGATTAGATAACAGAGATAGTTCAGGCAGAGCCTCTCCGCTAAGTACTGCCAACAAGAGCGCCACCTGTTATGGCGGGAAACAGGAAGAAAACTGGGATATACCATGTTTTTCCAATTTTGTGATTCGTTCCTCTTTTCAATAATTTTGCTAATTCCTTTTTCCCTTCATTTAGGTAAGTGAGAGAAAAGGCTGCGACAAGTGGACCAAATGCGGCCGGGTTGAAAGGGCTGAATAAGAAATCAGTCAAAATTGAAGGAGCTGATAATATACCTTGTGAAACCAAGGCTTGAGGCATCCAAAACAGCCATGAAAAGGCATAGGCAATTAAGAAATATAACAGTAGATTTCGTTTTTCGGATTTTTGTTCCATAGTTTAAAGCACCTTTGTTTGGTGAGCGGTCACCTTTTTGAGTTCGATGCTATATAATATTTTTTGCCCACGTAACCGAGAATTTAAACCTTCTTCCGAAATCAAAAGCCAACTAGAAAACAAAAGGGAATAATTTGGGATTATTTAGCAAAAACCGCTAAAAAACAGGAACAAACAGGCGATTTTAAGTAGTGCGGAGGGTGGGGTTCGAACCCACGAACGCCTACGCGACAAGGTCCTAAGCCTTGCTCCTTTGACCACTCGGACACCCCCGCGCAACCCAGAGATTCAAAACTGAAATATTAACCCACTTTTATATTTATTTAACCGTCAAGACTGAAATCCTTAAAACATAAAAAACGCTTCACTAAATACTTGTATAAACGCCTCGGTGGCCTAGCATGGTTGGGCATCGCCTTGGTAAGGCGGCGGTCGCGGGTTCAAATCCCGCCCGAGGCTCCAATTTTATGAAAGGGAACATGGATTGGTTTGTTTCGTTTATGGTTTCAACTAAATTATGGAGTTTACCGTAGCCTTATGCAAAGACTGTTGAAATCTTCATACTGAGCAAACGCCTATGCAGCTCGATTTTAAACGACAAACAACCACGCGAAAATTGAAAGCATGCACAGTTTTTCGAATCTTAAGAGGTGAGCGGGCGCGCATGGACATAGAACTTTTAAAGCGAAGCATTAAATTAATAGTGGGACAAGGCATGAAAGAAATAGTCAAGAAAGTAAAACTTTTAAAACCCTTCGATGTTGACAAGATTACCGTAAAGATCGATCGCTATTTTCCTAATCTTACATAATCGATCTTCCCCTAGATTCAGTGCCAGACCACGTTTGGCAGTACATTTTTGAACGGAAATGGAAATCAAGTAGACATTTATGGGATAGAAAACTCTTCGTGATAGGTGATAAACTTAGACTTGTAACTACAGCAGATGAATTTGAAGACAAGCTTGATTGGGTTGGACAAGTCATGAGGAAACCAACAAAGGTATCGACAAGCATAATCTTGCAGTTCAAAAGGAAGAAGAAATAAGAATAAAAGAAGAATTGAAGAAACAAAAACTACGGGACGAGAAAGCAACGGTTGAAATGATGAAGGAGGCTGTGAGAAAAAGATATACCTAAGTCGAAGAACATCACACACTCCTTTCTATGAAGTCTATAGAATATTTGTGAAGCGAAGTCAGCGCGCTTACAGAAGCGAAAAAAGGAATGGGAAGGGAAATTAGGCTCTACCATGCAAGAAGTCTATTTATGGTTGTCCGAGATGCTTTGTTAATCATGTTCCATGCAAATTCACGAATATTCGAGGCTCCAAAAAGGGTTATCCATAGATTTTAAGTAATTTATATATCCATAAAGGCTAAATGAAGATAGAGAGGGAACCCATTGCCATTTGATGAACCCCTAATTTATGAATTGATAGTATTAGGGGCGATTCTCACTTGTTCAATAATTATTTATGCCATGAGAAGGCGAGGAAAAAAGAAAGAAAAACTTTCTGAAGAAGAAAAACCAAAAATGGAATTCAAAGCGTTGCCGTTCAGAATTGAGAGAAGTATCTCTCGAGACAATGCAACACATGCAAGTGAAGAACTTAGAACCCTAGATTTGGAGAGAGAGATTCTAAGCGGCGCTATCAGGCGACTCTATGAAGCTCATGCAGAAGGCAAAATAACAGAAGAAGAGAGGGAAAGAATTGCACAGACATATAAATCTCGAATCATGACAGTCAAGGAAGCCATCTCAAAAGACGAATCTCTAGTGGCTCTACACGAATTGGAAGCCATGCAAGAAGACTTAATAAAGCTCTTCAGCGAACGCTTTGACGAATTAAGCACAAAAGTTGATGAACTACGCTCAACGGTCGAAGTGAAACCAATAAAAGAAATAGCCATACCAATCCTCAAAAAACCAAGAACACTCACTGAAAAACCCGTCAGAAAAGAAAAAGGAAGAGCGAAAAAACCAGCCAAACCAAGCCCGAGAACAGAAGCAGAAAAGAGGATAGAGAAAATCAGAGCAGAAGTAGAAAAAATCTTGGAAAAACTGGGGCAGATGGAAATTGAAACCTAAAAAAGAATGGATAAAAGAAGCGAAAAGAAACGCAGCATTAGAAGCAGTCAAACATGTTAAAGACAATTTTGTGATAGGACTGGGCAGCGGAAGCACAGCCGCCTACGCAATCGAACAAATCGGAAACAGAATAAAACGTGAAAAAATACATGTTTCAGCCGTTCCAACCTCGTATCAAACCTTCATGTTAGCTGTTAAACACGGAATCCCCATAACAACACTAGAAGAACATCCGACATTGGATTTAACAATAGATGGAGCAGACCAGATAGACGACGAACTAAATCTTATAAAAGGTATGGGTGGCGCCCTCACCCGCGAAAAAATTGTTGCCTCAGCATCGAAAAAACTCGTCATTGTCGCTGATGAAAGAAAAAAAGTCAAATTCTTAGGAGAAAACAACCATCCAGTGCCAATAGAAGCCATACCTTTTGCAACACCAATTGTAATGCACAAAATAAAGGAAATGGGAGGAAAACCCTTCCTAAGAGAAAGCAACAAAAAAGTCGGTCCAGTCATAACGGATAACGGCAACATCATTGTAGATGTGAATTTTGGACTTGTACACGAACCTGCAGAGCTAAACCACAAATTGAAGGGCATTCCAGGCGTTGTCGAAACAGGGCTTTTCGTTAAAATGGCAGACTTGATATATCTTGGAGAACGCGCTGGTGTAAGAAAACTAGAGAAAGAATAATCAGTAACCCGTTTTAGGTAAGGCGTAACATTTCAAATTTTATATGTGAGAGCTGTCTAAAACCTTAGACAGACGCAAAACATTACGCCGGGGTAGCCTAGCTTGGTTAGGGCGCCAGACTCATAACCTGGAGAACAAACACGGGGGCCTATGAACGCCCTAATGTCCAGAAGTCGCGGGCTCGAATCCCGCCCCCGGCACTAACCTCTATTGTTGTGGAAGAATTGTGATAATGGTATTGCTTCTTGTTGATATTTCCAGCTGTTCTCCGAAGCCCTTTTTCACATAAGCGTTTTTTATGGTGACTTTGTCACCTACTTTCAAATTGCTAACAGTGTCAGCGTGTTTTCGCCATGCTGAAACCCATATTTTGCCAGTCTCGTCTTTCACTTCAAAGACGGCGAGTTTCACAAGCTCTGCTCTGGATGTTTTTACATTTCTGAGCATTTGTTTCGTTGCGACAGCTCCTTTAACATTAACGTGTTTTAAGCCTTCCTTCAAGTCTGCTATTTTCGAAAATTCTTCTGTTGATTTGATGGCTTCGACGTAGGTTTGGGAGTTAACGTGAATTTCCAAGCCCTTGCTTATTGTCTTTTTCACTTTTACGTCTACCAGTTGCAGTTTGATACCTTTCCTCAGCGTTTCTTCTAGCTCATCCACCTTTTCGTTCCAAACAACAACTGGTATTTCACCCGTTTCATCAGCAAATATGAAACGCATGACTTTTCCAGAGGTTGAATCTCGCCTTGTAAAAGTGGAAATTGGAAAAAGCTTTTTCACTATGCCTGTTAAGTTTGCTCTTTTGTTTTTGTGGCTCTGAGTGATTTCTCCGATTTTTGTCACAAATTTACTGATTGTGGGGTAATCCTTTGCTTCTACATCCTTTAGATTAATTTCAATTTCACTTCTTTTTCTGACGTGTAACTCAACTCTTCCGCTATAGTCTTCTTTTGTGTATCCGTGGGAAAAACGGAGTATGTGTCCAACTTTCACTTTACCAGATTCCATGACTTCTGTCTTATCATTCCATAAAACGATCCGTAAAATGCTGTTTTCATCGACAATAAGCAGGCTTGCAACTTTCCCGCTTTTATTCGCTTCAAAAGTTTTAGAAGGGAAGACCGCGACAACCCGTCCAACAACAGTAACATCATTCAAGCCTGGAATCAAATCCCGTATTGAAAGTGTAAGCGTTCGAGCTTCCTTTGAAACTTCTACACCAAACTCGGCTGCAATCATTCGCAGAAGAACATCATCCGAAATAAAACTGCCTGTTTTCGTTTTTTCCCTGTCTAATCTTTCTAAAATTTGCTCCCTTGAAATCTCCGGATGCGTCGCAAGTATCTGTTCAATCATTTTTTTAGCCGTCATTCCAGCTCGATTCCGCTCAAAATGAGGAAGATGAATGCTATAAGGTTTATTAAAGCCGTCAACGAGTTGTTAAATGTGTAGAAACGGAGCTCGGATGAGTGATGGATGCAGAAATGCTTTTTGGTTTAGGCATCGCCTTAATATTCGCTGAATACTCATCACTCTAATTGCAGCCATTTTGCTATTTGTCTCAAACGTCAGAGAAAAAAGGAAAGTCAAGGGTGGCGGAGCAATAATAATCGCGCCTTTTCCAATAATCTTCGGAACGGACAAGGAATCAATCAAAACTATTCTATTGCTCTCGATAATGCTTACAATACTCCTCGCAATAGTAACAGTGATATTTTACTTGGTTTCAAAATGAAAATGGAGAATACAGCAATGGTGATCCATGAAAAACTTTCAAAGTGTATGAGTGAGCAGTCAAGCGTATTCCAAAAATTCCTTTTGTTATTTATCATAGGTTTTTTCCTAATTTTTGCAGGCATCATAATCCTAATGGTTGCTACAGTGCTTTCCGATGGCTCAGCAAATTTCGGCGTATTCATATTCATAGGGCCTTTTCCCATAGTTGTAGGTGCTGGGCCTGAAGCGCCTTGGATGATTTTATTTGCCATAATTCTCGCCGTTTTGAGTATCATAATGTTTCTGGTGTTACGTAGAGAAAGGAAAAAAGCGAATGTTTAGTTCTTTAGCTTGTTTTCTCCTCTTTGCCGTAAAACATGTATAGAAATATCAGGACTAACGCGACAAAAGTTGCTGTCATGAGAGTGTATTTGAGTATTTCGAAGTATGCTCCTATGTTCATTGAAGACTATCTCCTCTACCCTATTTTAGAGTTTAGATATTTAAGGAATAGGGTTTTTCCACTCTTTCATTAGCGAGTCGTAAAGTTCATCGCGTTCCTCTAAGGCATCATACCATTTTAGGATGTTTGCAATTTTTTGTGCTATAAGATGATAGCACAAGTGCACCTCTCTATCTAAGACACGAAAGTAAAAGTCATCGCACGTACAGAATTCAGCTTCAGGCATTAATAGGTAATCCCGTTCCTTTCCGACAACAATCCAAACGATTGTGCCGCTTGGCTTGAAAACGTATTTTTTTACACGATTTTCTTTTAAGGCTTCGAAAGCCTTTATGAAGCGTTGGCCGAAAACTTCGTAGAGCTTTGTTAAGTTTTTGCCTGTTAATTTGCCTTCGTTTTTCGCTTTCTTGCATATATTTCTTAGTATGTTGACTTCTGAGTTTTTGTCCATGTGTGCACAGGCTCTTCGGTAGAGTTGACTATAATAGAAATTTAGTCTATGTTTATCGGTTCGCCTTTCTTTTCTTCCTTGGTTTTTGGTAATGTAACCTCTAAAACACCATTTTTGTAATGTGTTTTTGCTTCTTTCACGTTTACGTTTGCCGGTAATTTGACTTCCTTGTAGTATTTGTGTTGTGGCGTGTCAACTGATATGGTTAGTGTGTTTTCTGTTCCCTGCAATTTTACGTCGTTTTTCTCAACACCTGGCAATTCCACCACAATGTGGACTTCTCCATCCGTGTCGATAATGTCTACAAGAGGTTCTCGCTCTTCTTTTACTTGAGGTCCAAAACGGCTTGGCTTGACATTTCCGAACTCGCGTATTTCGGGTTTTCCATGAGGTCCTATTTTCACGCTGTAACCGTATACGAAAGGTCCCCATTCACGTACTGTTGTGCCGTCTGGACGTTTGCGTTCTCTCACATAGTCTTTTGGGACTTTTGAGGTGAATGTTTTGAACTCTTCTTCCATCATCTTTTCCATTTCATGGAACATTTTGTCAACATCTTCGAAGAACCAACTTCTGAAGAAGGGGTAGCGTCTTCTCCTCTTAAACCAATTTGGATAATCATCTGACATCTTTCAGCCTCATTAAATGTGAAAGCGACATTACTCTATAAGTTTTATGCTAAAACTTGCATTGCTAGCTTAGGGTTCTGAGTTGATTTAGAGTTCCAAGGAAAGTTCCGTCAAGAAGATAAATTTCTGCATTTTCCATGTTCACGGCTTTTGACCGGAGAACAGGCCCCATAATTCTTGCAGTTCCACTGGGTTTTCTTTTGTTTAATGGTCTGCCTCCTAGAAATTCGTTGAAAGAGGGCATTATGAAAAGCTGTGTGGTTTCAGGCTTGATTTTGTAATGCTTCCGTAGTGTTCCCTCGACGTTTTTTTCAATTTTGATTCTGTTTTTTCGCAGTAGAGTTTCAGTTAGTTTGGTTCCATTACATTCCATCTTTACCCAGACTTGTCTTGTTATTCTGAATCCTGCTGGGTCGCGGAAGGCTACAATGGGATGGACATGTGCCATCACCAATGTTTTACATTTTAGTAGAGCGGGTGATGGCCAACGGTGCCCATGGAAAAGGCCAACTTCTCCTACTATTGAACCGGTTGCTGGTAGGATTTTTATGTTTTCTGGAAGTAGTGGTTCGAGGTTTCCGTCGTGGTTGCCGCGGATTACACATATTTCTTTTGTTTGCTTTTTTAGTTCGTCGAAGAAGTTTGGTATGTCGTGCCATTCGCCTGTTTGTGCAGTTGCAATTGTATGTTTTACGTCGCCTAAAATCAGTAGCTTTTCTGGTTTATGTGTGAATATGAGGTGTTTTAGTTTTTGTAGGAGTTTTGGAGTTTGAGTTGGGACATGTATGCCTTTTTGTGAGAGGGCTATCTCCCACCCTATGTGCAGGTCTGCTATCACCAGTGTTGTTGTTTTTCGCGTTTTTATCAATGCAGCTGGATAAGGTATTAATGGTGTTATCATTTCATTTCCTTTTCGGGATTCACTAAGCTAAGTATAATTCTATGGATTTTCTGGTTTGCTGTTGCTATGAAAGCTACCTTTTGTTTTGGGCTTAGTCGGACGCTTAATGATTTTCCCTTTGGCGTTGTTATTTTCGCGCCTGCCTCTTCTATTATTAGCCAAGCGGCTGCCATGTCTGTTGTACGGAGTTTCCCACGTATGTCTAGGAAGGCGTCTGTTGTACCATCTGCTACATAACATAGTTCTAGGGCGTTTGCTCCTAGGTGACGTATATGTTTTGTTCTTTGGATTAAGTTTGTTAGTTTGGGTGCTATTTTTTGGATTTTGTAGGTGTTCAAGTCTATACCTATGACAGCCTCTTCTAATGATTCGGTTTTTGACGGCGTTATTTTTTGGTTGTTTCGGTAGGCGCCTTTTCCTTTTTGTGCCATGTACGTCATACCATGGACTAGATCAGCCACCAGAGCTGTGTGTATTGTGTTTATGGTGGGTTTTGTGGACACAGCGATTGACGTTGCGTAAAAAGGTATGCCTCTTACAAGGTTTGTTGTCCCGTCTATCGGATCTGTCGTCACAAAATTATCGTTTGGAGTTTGACCATATTTTTCTATGCCGGATTCTTCACTTATGAGGGTGAACGAGATTTCATGTTCTTTTAAAGTGTTTATTATGGCACTTTCTGCCGCAAGATCTATTTGTTTTATCGGGTCGCCACCTGCTCCTATGCCCAAGTTTGGTTGTGGCTGGTTTAATTTTTTTAGAAGTGGTTTGATTTGCTCTTGTATGTTGTTTTTGCATCGAATTAGAATGTCTAGCCAGTTGATTTGTTTTTCCATTTTTATGTGATTCTCCATCGTCAAATATAGGTTGCTTAATAAAAACTCTGCTGAAAGAAGCTACGCATAAAGTTTACGGCTTACATTTGATTTTTGCAGTTTTTCCATCCAAGCTGCTATGAATAGACCCCCTATAGTTTTTCACTATGGAAACCTCATTTTGAGCCAGATATTCCAGCGAACCGATGACAGCTTGCAACAGCTTTAAGATACAACATAGAGAGCTTGCGATTTTTTGGATTTAAGAAGTTGTTTTGACACTTTCTGTCGCAGCGTTTTCATGTGGTTTTTGTGGTGGTAAACCCAGAATTTACCTTTGAAGAATTCGCCTGAAATGGTTTGTCTACGTCTTATCCTTAAATCCTGTATGACATACCTGTAGCTTCGTAGGAGCTTCATTTTAGCCAATTTGGATAAAGCATCAATAAACTTTCGAAATTCGTCTATTGGAAGAAAAACTTCAACCAGAAAGGAATTTTCTTCAAGTATTTTACCCATAGTGAGGATGAAAAACTTGTCAAGAAGAGACCTTGCAAACCTAGCCAATGTTTTATAATCGTGAAAGGATATGATAAACAAAACCATTACTGAAGTTGTGTCACCGTAGCGCATTACAAAAATGTCGTAGCCTTCAATAAGGCTTTTACCTATTAAATGCTTCTGAAAGTGATATTGTGCCAGTTGACGACTCATCCCCAGAATCCGAGCTATTTCGCTTAAGCTTTTGGTTGCATCATTTTCCAACTTCATGAGCATGCGAACATCTGTTTCGTCCGCAAGAACAGGATAGGATTTAGCCTCTACTAACGTGTAAGGTAGATCGGTTGTTTGCGTTTGCACCTCTTTTATCCAATCATCCCAGCGGAACACCCAGTCTTCTTTACGACTGTCAAACCAGTCAGAGGTTATTCGTCCGCCTTGAAAACACGTGGACCAGTAAATCTGGGCATTCTTGGCTACTCCTAAACGCTTTATCTCCTTTATGAACTCTTCAAGCTCCTTGCAGCGTTCTATTGGAACCGCGTACACGGCAGTGCAACCTTCGCCCATTCCATAAGACCTGCAAACGTAGAGCCAAAATCCGTTAATTAATAAGCAATCGAAAAGAAGTTGCTCCATGCCGGGTTCAGCTTCTAGAACAACGACAGCCTTTCTTAAACCAATATTTGTATGATAAATAGAAGTATACAGTCTTAGAAAAAATTGGGGGTCTGACCGCATGCGATTTATCCTGAATTCCAATTTCTTCCGCGATATCCCGACAGTCCTGGCAACCTTCGAAAGGTTCCTTGGACCAACCTCGCATAACGCTTGCAGTATCCGTACATCGAGAGTCGTTAGCAATTTAAGCATCAGATACCCCTAACCTGGTTCATTAATGTATTGCCAGCTTCTAACTATTTAATTTTTAGGTTGGCATTCCCGGACCATCCATCTCGTCTCCACACGGTTTAACATTCACTTTGTCATCTATTTGCTCAATGTTGCAAAGTCCAGAGAAGCCAACGTTTCTTTCCGTCACTTGACTGGTTGGGAGCCCTACGACAAAAGATGTTGCAACTGCAACGAAAATGATTAGGAGAATCAATGAGAGAGGTTTCACTTTCATAGAATCACCTCCTTTATGTTTAGTAAAAAGAATGATACAATCATATTTTTACATTTTGCCTTTTAGAGGACAAATAGTTACCGAAAGTAAAAATGGGGCATCTGGATAACATACACGTAAAATTTATGGTTGATGTTTGCATATAATTGTCTTGTTTATTGATGAAAAGTGTTTCATGCTGAAATTATTGGTTTTGCTAGTATAGTTCTGTGTGATTTTTCTAGAGAAAGGTTCTAAAACACAACCTCAGAAAGCATTTATCTAACATTTGATAGAAAACAATGTATTGACAGGAGGACACATTTACGGCAGCGAAAATGGCGAAAACTCTGGAGATACTCGTTGATGGAAAATGGCATGCGCTAAAAGAGATCAAGCAGAAAACAAAGCTGAACAAGAACCAGATCCAGCAGGTGATAGAGTTTCTAGAAAGATACGGCTTTATATCAGTGGATAAAATGGCGCGGAAAATAAGACTGGACAAAAGTGTTGAGAAGTTCTTAGCCCAGAATTCTACTTCATGAGGCTTTTCAAACCTTTGTATGCTTCTAAAAACTTTTTGCCCTTGCCAGTTATCTTGAATAAGCCTGGATTGGACGTTTTGTTGTCACTAACGATTTGTAGAAGCTTCTTGTGAAGCAAAAATTCAAGATAAAATTTCAACTGTTTGAAACTTAAGTTACAACGGTACATTAGGTAAGTCTTTCTTACTCCGCCAAAAGAAGCACCAAGAATATCTGCAATTATGTCTAGCCTTCCACGATGACTACTGCTGCTTTGCTTCTTTGGGCTGGCTAACAAATTTGATATACCCCTCTAGAAGGCTATATCTTCTCCTTCTCCCAACTTATATAATTGGGAAACGATGATTTAAGTGTTCTGAAAATGGAGAAAAGACTGATTTGTGAAATGGTGGGAAGCTGAAAATTATAAAAATTAAGAGACTATGGTTGGTTTTGTCTTAGGCACCGTGTAGTTTTCTTAAAACTTTGTCATAGTTAGCCTCTTTGTCCATGAAAACGCTTATTCTATTGTCACTAACTGTTAAGGAGAGTACCTTTACATTCTTGCCTGTAACAATGATGCTTTTGACGTCGCCGAGGTTGAAATCTTCTGAAAGTGCTTCGCTTGCGTCGAGTGCGGAAGAGGAAAGAACGGCGTAGTCGATTAGTTTTGTTGGGTCTTTGAGGTCTATTGCTGCTGAAGTGGAGTTTCTTAGGATGTAGCCTATGACACCATCGTACGTTTTGATTTCTTCCAGATTTGCGCGTAAGTTGTTGACATGGGATTCTTCAATGGTTAGAGGTTCAGTCACTGCAACGATTTCCTGAAAGGTTTTCTTTTTTCTAGCCATAAATGCTGTCTCCATTAATATACTAGTGGTTTGACTCTTACTAACTCGCCTTTCCTAACTTCGAGGTTGAGCTGTATTTTTTCAGGCATTCGTATGATTCCTTTTCCTTCGTATTTTGAGTCTTTTATAGGCTTGACTTTGCATTGAGTTGTTTTTCCGCCGAAGGTTTCAACTTCAACTTGATCGATTCTTGTGCTGCCAGAAAATTCTTCCCATTGTAATAGCATTTCGCTGTCAATTCGCACGGTGTCAGATGGAACTAGTAAGCCGCCGAGGTTTTCAATTATGAGCTGGTTTACGGGGAGCTCTGAAGGCAGAGTTTCAGTTTCTAAGGTTTCCTCTGGCTCTTCTGTCCAGTCTTTTTCAACTGGAGTTTCTGTTTGTTCTTCAAGTTCCTCAGCTACTGGAGTTTCAGTTTCAACTTCGAGTGAGGGTGTTTTGTTTTTGAGGGGGGCAGGGTTGATTTTGTCTAGGAGTCTGAGGATGGTTGGGATTAAGACGTGGGTCACGGTGTTTACGTAGTTCATGTCTGCTTTTTTTGAGGTGACCGTGACGAGGTAAATGTCGTTCATGCAAGAGATGGTTACTTTGCCCTTGCTGCCGTCCAAGGTTATGTCTTCAATGCCGCCTATGGCGTCGGCTTTTTCTAATATGCCGTCGAAGGAATCTATAAGGTGCACTACGACGTTTTGAGGTGTGTTTTCGTCTTGGGCTACGATTTCGCCGTCTTCTTTGAACATGAAGGAGTTTTTAATGTCTGGGCATATGTTTTGGATTTCGTTCAGGGTGTTTTTTAGGGCAAAGGAGTAGACTTCGTTATCCATGTTTGTCACTTCCATGAGGGCTGTGTTATGATATTTTGAAGAGTATGCGTTCTGGGACGCCGTCGTGTTCCACAACGAGGTAGTTTAGGCCTTCGGTGTCTCCGAGTTGGTCTAGCCATTTTAGTGCTTCGCGGGCTTTTTGTAGTATTAGTAGTCTTTCTTGTTGGCTTCGGACGACTTCTTCTATGGCTGTTAATTCGTGGAATGGGTTGGCGTCTAATACTATGTTTAGGTGGCCTATTGTTATTTCTCCTAGGCTTTGGGTTGCGGCTTTTTTGCCTGCTAGTTTCATGACGACTTCTCGGATTTTCTTTGATTTTTCGGCTAATGCTCTGATGTCGTCTAGTCGACGTAGGTATTCGCCTAACGTGCTTTTTGTGTTGCCTATTTTCTTTTCTAGGATATCAGCTATTTCTTCTGCTGAAGTATATTCTTTTATTTCTACGACCATTTTTATTGTACCTCCAAAGAGGAAATAGAGGGGAATTAGAGAGTTTTCTTCACCCTACCCCCAATCTCAACAAATTCTGGGAACTTAACTTGGTGCATTTGCTTGATATGAGCCAATTCCTGTGCCGCTAGTATCGTACAAATCGACCTTGTATGGATTCCCGTCTACCCAAATTACTGCGTTTACTGTTATTGTTCCGTTAGCACCTGAAGGTAACGTTAGAGGCGTGAAGGTTTTAACTTCGTTATTCACTTTCACTGTTCCGACCGTTATTGAACTTGTCCCAGTGTTTTTAACACTCAAAACTATCGTGTCGCCTGTCTCAAAGGCCATATTTGTAATGCTCACCGAAGATGATCCCATGAAGCTGAATGTTAAGGCTCCCATCCATGCTGCTACTGCTATGCTGACTGCGACTGTTACTGCGATAAGTATGATTGATGCAACTACGGGGCTTAGGGCTTTCTTACTTTTCAATATTTTCATTTTTTTTCTATCCCTCCTTTTGGGATTCACGTTAGTGTTAGTGGAAGTGAGGAATTTAAATCTTACGACTTAATACACCATATTATTCATTTGTAAAACAAAACCACAACAAACCAAGAATAAACAGCCAGCCTATCAACTAAAAAACCGTCAAAAAAGAAACTGTACAACAACAGCAAAGCATTATGCTTAGGGGCTTATTTTGTCAAAAAACCCCAGTAAGAACTCTGCAACTTTTTCGCCCAGCTCTGTTATCACATAATATTTCTTCAGCGGATCTATAGGTATAGGCGTTGCCAAACCTAAGCCTGCAATCTCAATCATTCTGGCTCTGAAAGTGCCGTCGCTGAGGGTTAAGCCGTTTTCACGCATAAACGTTTTAGCTGGCTTCCATTTTCCACGTTTCATGTGGAGCAAGAAAATGCAGTCTATAGCGTGATCCTTCTCAAGCATGGCTTTGATGGCTGCTGATTTAGGGTTTGTTAGGATGCTTTTAATCTTCTCCTCTTCTCCATTCTTCATTTTACACATCAACCTTTAGTTTCTGGTTTCTAATTATAGCATAAACTCTTTTTAAAGATTTAACCTATATTGCGATTTATGACTTATTACTCCGTTTGTACAATAATGGGCAACGTTTACTTATTTTTCTTGAAACATGTCGGGCTGCGTTTTCGGAGGTTGTGTTCAGAGTCTGCTTGACGGACATTTTTGTTTTTTCTGCTGTTTTGGCTGCTTTGACGTGGTGTTTTTGTGGGGCTTGTCTGTGTCTGGGTGCCTATACCCCCTTATATATAGGTTCAGCTGTTTGTTCCTTTACAGTTGGCGGCAAATGAAAGGGTGTAGCGCTAACTGTGACCATTAAACTGAGCACTTTTTCCCACAATATTAAACTAAACTACACAGCCCAATAAAGATTGAGGAAGGAAAAACTATTGACGTTCATAGATAGGCTTAAGACAGAATTCTCATTCATCAAAGGCAACTACGCCATTCTCGTCGCAAGCTGGATTCTAATAGACTTCGCCATGGAACTCCCAGCAACCTACTACTCACTCTACGTCCTCAAACTAGGTGCCACAGAAACAATTCTCGGCATGATAGGACTCTTCTCATTCCTAGCCCTAGCTTCAATGCAGTTTCCAGGCGGCTACCTAGCAGACAAATTCGGCAGAAAATGGCTCATCTCCTCCATGACCTTCGGAGTAGCACTCTGCTACATATTCTACGCAATAGCCCCCTCATGGCACCTCATCCTAATTGGCGCAGTATTAATGAGCTTATTCAACTCCACATATCAGCCAGCCTTGATGGCGATGATCGCCGACTCCTTATCCCCTGAAAGAAGAGGCATGGGATTCAGCATAATCATGCTCATAACAAGTGCCTCCACCACTCCCGCCCCTATTTTCGCAGGCATACTCCGCAACCAGTTCGGCTTGGTTCAAGGTATGAGAATAGGCTACGGCATTGTTGTGGCTTTTTTCTTAATTGCAGCATTCCTCAGACTACTTCGACTAAAAGAAACCGTCGTAAGCACTCAAAAGCCAAGTCTAAACGAACTCTTGCGAAGTTATCCAATTGCCATGAAAGAAAGCTTCGGTGTTTGGAGGAAAATTCCTCGCTCAATGTTCTACCTATTCCTTTCAACAACAATCATAATATTCGGAATCGCCTCGGTAAACCTCTACTTTGTCGTGTACGCTGTAAAGATACTCTTAATAGATGAAGCCATCTGGCCTTACATACTAACAGCTTTACCCATCACCATGATAATTCTATCCATTCCAATCGGAAAGACAGTGGATAAGATAAACAGAAAGCTTCCAATTTTAGCAGCGTACATAATTTTTGGAGCCTCGATGTGGCTTTTCGTTTACGGAGACCTGCCAAGGCTCTTTGTTTCCCTCATACTACTAGGTGTGGGACAAGTTATGATGAACTCAGCTTTCAGTGCTCTGCAAGCTGATCTGACTCCAAAGGAACAGCGTGGAAAGGTAAACGGATTCACAAACTTTGCAAACTACATACTGATGGCACTCGGCAGCATAACAGGCGGCATCCTGTACGAACATGTTTCCCCTCAGCTACCCTTCCTTCTAGCAACAGTTCTAATCATTCCTTCCTTTGTTCTAACGCTAATAATGGTGCATGAACCAGAAAAAAGAGAACAATAAGCATCCACAGCTAATCTGAAAAAAAATAGTCCTTAGTATCTGGCGCAAACTTTCCCTCCTAATTCTTCCACTACAGCCTTCAATTTTTCTATTGCTTGCTCATTTCGCTGTTTACCATTTTTTGCCAACCTTCAGGGCCATCAGGGACTCTCACTTCAATGGTATAACAGTGCTTCCTGCTCGTAATCCAATATCTCCTCGGTCTCAGTTTTGCAAAAAATGTGCTGTATAATATATTTAATATGTATGAATCAAAACGGTTCTGATACATCCTTTGGAGCTTGGGAAAACTGATTCAGTCGGGAGTTTTGACGCTCTTATTTATAAAACACTTTTGACCTTGAACTTGTCCTCTGCTATTTCTCTAGCTTTTTTTGTGTATTTCTCAGGACAGAAAACATAAAGCCTTCGTACTGGGTCGTGAGATGCGGAAATCGGAGATTCTTCTTCAAGTAGAGAGATCTCTCCACCTTTTCCTACGACGAAAATATCCTTGTCTTTCTTCCTTAGCGTCTGTTCAAAAGACTCGTAGAGTTTAATCTCTATGCTTTGCAAATGTACAACGACATATGCTGAGTCTATTCCAATTTCTGTAGCGATTTCCTGTTCAGCATTTTCAAGGTCATCTCCGTTCATCCTTGCTAGTTTTTTCCTTAGCAGTGCATTGTTGACGCATTCTTTTGTCAGAGGTACTTTGAATGCTCTCTTCAGAAGCTTTCGATTGCGAATGTCCTGAATTAGGTCTTTTGCAACACCTGTGGATGTCTCCAAGATTTTATGCTGAATTGAGAAATCATCGAGTTTTAGAAATCTACTAATGAACGCAGTTGGGTCATCGGAAATCCGCAAATCTTCCTCGGTCAGACAACCCTCTCTCAGCGCGAATTTTATGGCTTTAGTGAACATATCATCCGCAATAATTCTTGCATGATGTCCATAGACTTGCATATGCATGGCGTGTCTCGCAAGCCGATAGCTTTCCAAAGCGTCCTTTCCTTTTTCAAGCACAGCTAGATAGTCCCTTCCAACTTCTGATACTCGACATAATGTGCGAATTATTCGCTCAAGGTCAAAAAGCCCATACGCTACACCTGTATGAAAAGAATCGCGTCTCAGATAGTCCATCTTATCCACATCTAGGTTGCCAGAAATCACATCAGAACTAAGTGTATCTTCAGTAAAGACTTCTAAGACCTTGCTTCTAAGATTACCTAATGCTCTCCCTATTTCAGTGTCAAATTCGATAATCAATCTCGTAACGTCTTCATGGCGATAATCTTCACCATTTATCCACCGCATAGGTTCATCCCATACGTGGGAGAAAGGTCCTTGACCGACATCATGCAGTAATGCAGCGATTCTAACTACCGTCCTTTCTTTTTTACTAAAATCAAGTTGGTCGCAGACTCTATCAGCTAAATGGAGTGTTCCTAGAGAATGTTCGAATCTGGTGTGGACGGCACTTGGATAGACCACATAGGTGTGAGAGAGTTGTTTTATCCGTGAGAGTCTTTGCATGGCAATTGTGTTCAAAAGACGATTTTCTCTGTTGCTTAGTCCAATAAACCCATATAAAGGACATCTAACGAACTTAAATCTATACCTTGAGGACAACAACTTGTCCTTCTATGATCGTTTTGAAGAAATCTCCCTTCTATCTAGTTTTGATAAGCCCAAGAGCCGATAGCAGTCTTGCTCCTGATTCTATCTGTCTTTCATCCAGATTCCAATTAAACAAGCGACTTGTCTCCATAGCTTCTCGGTGAGTCATAGCTTTCCCAGTTTGAGCCAAAACGAAATGAACCTTCGCTGCCCATGAGAGAACACGAAAGTTGTAGTGCCCTATTTTGCCACATTTTGTGGTGACATTCTTTATTATTGAGTATTCTGTCGGATACTCTTCTCTAACATTTTGAGCAAGTTCTTCTCCATCTTCTGTCAATGAATAACTATACATTATTCTGTCATGAATGGTTCGGCGTTTCTTTTCTTCTACAAAATCTTGCCCTACTAAGGCTTGCAGATGTGCAGCAACCAATGAACTGAAAGGACCGTAGAAATCAGCTTTGTATCCTGCTTTCTTCTGCAATTCTACTGATACAAAATAACCTAGTTTTTGGATTGCTGTTCTACCGTTAATACCCTCGGGTTCAGCACTTAATATAGCAACTAAAATATCGGGTATTTCCATACGCTTTCTCCTTTCTAGTTTGCTTTGTTAGATGTTAAGTATTTAATTCTTTCTAATGAGTTTCCTCGTTGGGTAGTGGAGAGAGAGTATTGTAAAAATGAAGGAGTGGGGTTATTATCGCAAAACAAGACTTCTACGAGTGCATAATAGGGAGCGATATATTATGCATATTAGCAAACTTTATTTATTCATTGTCACATTATGGAAATAATCGAGAGGGAAAGCATGAGTGAACGAGCCCTTTTCAAGCCAGTCAAAGCTACTCTAGGTCTTTCTGGAATTACCGCAATGAATACCGCAATGACAAATGTGTTGTTAGCAGTATTAGTTTTCAGAGGTCAAGGAAATCCAAGCTCACCAACAGATGTTTTCAAAGATGTTTCTAAGCGAATAATGCAAATGGTTCTCAAAAGAGCGGAAGACAACAAGTTCACAGAAAAGGAAATGGCTGAACTTGGGGACATAGCGAACGCTTATACAGAGGTTTTAAAGGTAATCAAATAACCTCTCTCTTTTTTCTAATTTTCGCAACACATAGAGAACAAATTATCCGTTTCGACATCAAGTAGCTTTACTTTTCTTTTCTCTTTATATGCTAAGATGAGTCTGGCACCAGAAGTCTTAGCCATATTCAACAGCTCTTTTTTCCCATTTTTACCCAAAGATCACTTGTTAGTTTTGCATTCTACAAGAAGTGATTTCCCATTTTTCAAGCACATTAAATCAATGGGTTTTGACTGAGCAGCCCGAACAACCAAAAAACCATGCTTCTGGAATAAATCTCGAACATGATACTCAAATCGTCGACCTTTCTCATAGTTAGTCATAACTATCGTAAATAGAATAGAGAGATTTTATAGAAAAGTTTTGCCTAAGATTTCTTGGTTGCTTTTTGAATTAACGCCAACCATTTATTGCCTTCAAGCCCTAAGTCAATGTTCGCTATTTCTGCTGGAGTTTTTCCGTTTAAGGCTTGATGGGGTCTAATCAGGTTATAATAATTACGATAACCCTCTATTACAGTAGACACTTCCTCTTTTAGGTTGCGTGTAACTTTCTCTCTTTCTCTTATTGTTCCGTTAAGTCTCTCTACGATGTTGTTGTTTGCTTGATCTGTAAATCTCGGTTTGCGGATATGTTCCGTTCTAGGACCTTTAAGAGTGAAAAACTCTTTCTTAAACGCTTTTTGATAAGAGCGTAACCCATCGGTCACAACTGTTTTAGATCTTTTTCCAGCAGTTTCTTTAGCCTTTCTGAATGGGTGTCTAGCATCGGAAACCGCTCTTTCCGTTGAAACGTGACTAGCAAGCCAGAAACGGGTCTCTTTGTCGAGAACAGACCAGATCCATCGCCATTTTCCATGTTGCTTCGCCTTTAACTCGTCTACATGCCACGTATCACCAATTTGAGGCTTCAAAGTCTCAGCGTACTCATTGATTAAACATGTAAATCTCTGAACCCATCTGTGAATTGTTGGTTGGCTTACTTTAACTCCCATGAATTGTTCTAGAGTGTCTTTGATTTTGCGTTGGCTCAGGCCTTTGTAGAAAAGATCGAGGGCTAATGCAATTGTTTTGCCGTCTGCTTTTAACCCTTTGAACACTAGATCATCAACGAATCTTTTTCCACAGATTTCTCCTATCGATCGAAAAAACAGCGAATTCACAACTACACTCCAAAGTCTCTTAACTATACTTGGTTTTCAGCTTCAATTGTGCCTAAGATAATGTTTGCTTGAGCCTTCTCAGCTTGCCACTGGCTTTTTCTGTACATGTTTATGTCCGCATTCACATTTGAAGCCTATTATGCTTCCATTGTGTCTTATTTCGTTCCATTTTCTGGATGTGCAGTGAGTGCTTTGTTTGTGGATTTTCCACAACAGTCTTGCTTCGTTGAGTGTTAGTGGAGCATAATGTTTTGCTGATGTGAAATACCAAGCAGCATAGGCTGTGAAGCAAGTCCATATTATCGTAGGCATGAGTATTTCTAACATGTTTTCCACCCTGTGTATTTATGTTCTACACGTATACGATATGTCCTATTTCAGACATATCTACATAAGATATATCCTATCCTACGATATAAGCATTACCTCTAATTCCAAATTCGACAAAAACAACTAAAACTGTTGAAGAACATCCTTTTTTTCAATAATATAACCACAATAGTAACACTTTAGCAGAAGCGGGTCCCCACCTTCAACATAGAACTTAGATTTCACAGGCTCATTACTATTGCTTATGCACGCCGGATTCGTGCACTCGATAATGTTCTCAATGAGCTTCGGCAGCTTAACTCTCTGCTTATCCACAACCTCATAATTCCGAATGATGTTAATTGTCGCCTGAGGCGCCAGCAAAGCTATCTTATGCACCTCTTGCGGGTTTAACTCTCTACCCTCAATCTTCACTATATCTTTCCTCTTGAAAAGCTTACTCGGAACGTTAATCGCAATAGTAATCACCTTTTTCTCCCCCCTCGTTATCCCCAAAATCTTCGCCACATCCAACGCATGTCCCCCCGTGATGTGATCAATAACCGTGCCATTCCTAATCTTAGAAACATACAACACCGTTTCACTCATCATAATTTCCTCCAGAAGGCTATTACCTGAACACAGATAAAAGATTTTAACCTTTGCATGCTTAAAGCTGTTGTAGAAATGCCATAGATTCCAATCAGTCGTAAAGAGTTATTTAGGAGTTGTTCAGAGTTGTTGTTTTGGGTTTAAGTTTGAAGTTTGAAGGCAGAGACATTATATCCGTTAAGGATTTTTCCCGAAAAGAAATTGACTACATTTTGAAGATTGCCCAAGCCATGGAGCCCATAGCTGCGAAAGGCTCAGACATGCTTAAAGGAAAGATCCTAGCCACACTGTTCTTTGAACCAAGTACACGCACTCGTTTAAGCTTTGAGGCTGCAATGCACAAACTGGGTGGTTCGGTAATAGGTTTCGCAGAGGCTGAGATTGCTTCTGTCAAAAAAGGAGAAAATCTTGCAGACACCGTTCGTGTCGTAGAGAATTACGCCGACGTAATAGCATTAAGGCATCCACTTGAAGGCGCAGCTAGGCTGGCCTCAGAATTTTCAAAAGTGCCAATTATCAATGGTGGCAGCGGAGCAGAAGAACATCCAACACAAGCCTTTCTAGACTTATACACGATATTGAAGGAGAAAGGCAAAATTGACGGGTTAAAAATAGCTCTCATAGGCGACTTAAGATATGGACGAACAGTTCACTCACTTGCATATGCCCTCTCCCTGTACAACATCGAATTATACTTAGTTGCTCCAGAATCCTTGAAAATGCGGCGGGAAGTACTCGAAACAATAGAGGAAAAAATACCTGTGACTATGAGGACAAGCCTTGAAAAAGTGATTACGCAAGTAGATGTTTTGTATGTCACAAGAATACAGAAGGAACGCTTCCCAGAACCAGCAGAATACGCAAAAGTCAAAGGTTCCTACAAGATTAACCTAGAAACCTTGAACAAAGCCAAAGAAGACCTGATAATTTTGCACCCGCTCCCGAGGACGGATGAAATATCCGCTGAGGTTGACAACACGTCATATGCACGTTACTTCCAGCAAGTCTGGAACGGCACAGTCGTTAGAATGGCAATTCTAGCCCTAATATTGGGCGCTCTAAAATAACGCTTCCTTTCTTAAAGAAAAACAGAAAGCCAATAGTCTGCTAAAACCTACTTAAGCATGACAACGTGCTTGTTGATTCGCATGAAGGACATTTATGCAGCAATCCAAACCAACTTCTTTTGCAGTTTGTGCAGTAGGTTAAATTGCGATTGTATGTAAAGAATTCGAAGCCATATGTTTCAACAAACCGTTTAGTCAAAGACAACAGATCCTCTGGTTTGTGCTCGCCTTCCCCAAGCTCTACTATTGTCAGGTTTCCGCCAGCATACAGCCCAAGCAGTTTCTTCTGAAATTTTAAATGCTTCAACTGAGTTTCCACATTTTGAAGACCTAGCTTGCTAAAGGTTGAGTAGAACGGCTTTTCCCTTGTTCCGGAAAATCGAACCTTTGCAATACCGTATCTGTCAATGTCTAGTCTTACTAATCTTTTGGAGGCTTCGGGGCTGGGCAAAATAGCTGGTAACAAACGTTTTCTACGTCTCCTTCCAACTCTACGAGTGAAATCTAAGATGCATCGGGTTATTTCCTCAGCAAACTTAAGGGGTTCTTCATCCTCAAACATGGTTTTTCCACAAAATGCTTCCGTAGCCTCCTTCAACCCTGCAAAATTTATTAGATGGGATGAATACTCGAGCCTGAAATATCTGTCTCCATTAACGTTTTGCATGATGAACGGAGTTAAGCCCTTGCCATGTTGCTTTAGCGCTCTGTACTTGATTTCCAAAGCGCGCGCCGCCATTTCGAGTCTTTCGTCTAAGATGTCAAAAAATTTTGTTTTATCTTTTTCGCACTCGTATGTGATTCGTGGCAGGTTTACTGTCACATGTCCTATGTTGCCTGTGCGTAAAGTATCGATTTCCCAATCTCTGTTCAAGTCCGCTTTAAGCCTGTAGCCTGAAGCTGAAAAAACGTCATGTTTTCGGCTTTTTCCCAACAGGTTAGCGAAGTATGGAATGCCCTTTTCTGATGCAAGATGATGTGCTTGCAAAAGATTTTCTCTCGCTTTTCCATCACTAAATGCTTCAAGGCGTACCTTTACAATGATTTTTGGATTAAACAATGGCTTAGGTGCACTTTCTTCGGCGAATATTCCAAGCATAAGCGATGCTAAAAGCTGACTTTCTTCTCTGAAATCTCCGTAGTTGCCCACCAATTTTCCAAAGGGACCAATGGCTTTCTTCTCAGCTACAAAGTCAGGTGTTACAAGTTCTAAACCCAAAGAAGTGTCCGTGTACTGGCTTATACTGCAGATGAAAGAGCGTAGAGTCTCTTTAACTTCAGAAGGTTTTATGCCTGTTACGAAAGGAGCGAGAAAAACATTGAAGTATTCAAGTGTTTGTGTTTCACCAATTTCTTTAGCGGACTGTAAAAGAACGTTAAATATCATGGACAAGGCGGATTCAAAGCTTTTCGGCGGTGGATAAAAAAGCTGAAGAACATTCAGTTTCTCTAGGTTTAACCCATTTTGAAAGAAAAATCTTAAATCGTGCATTATTTCGCTTGGTCCTAAAATCCAGCTGTCTAAGCCGTTAATATGCAGCAAACCGGACAGGTGCGCATCTGCGATGTCTCTTGGAAGTATGTTTAACAGAGTATATTCTTTCAGAACAACTTTTCCAGCTTCTTCATGAATAGAGGTTGAACCTTGAGAAGTTTTGCTTTTCGCCTCTACAAGGGATGTAACATCATGAACTGGAAGGCCTAAACGTGTAAGCTTATGGCGGTATTCCTCTAATCCTTTCTCGATTAAAATTGAGTTTACAACCTCCCTTATGAGGGGGGCTGTTAAATACTTTGTTTTTGATTTAACTAATCGCCTCTCAGTTTCTTTAGCGATTTTTTGAGCTAAATCCACGGGCATGCTTGCTTCTTTTATGAGTGAATCTACAATCTTGTTTGCATCAAAATCTTCCAATGCAAAACGGGATGTGCGCACGAGAATTCTTTTCCGCTTAACAGATTTCCTTTCAATTTCCTCTGCAACGTCAATCACCATCTTACCCAGATCTGTTAAGCGGTATTTTCTGGCTTCAACATCTGCTTCAATCAGGTCTGCCTTAAGCAAAAATTTTAGGTGATATGCAAATCTTCCAGCGTCTCTGCTTGGGTTCATCTTTAAAGCACTCATCAACTCAGTGTATGAAAGAGAATCATTGTCAAAAAGTAAGTTTAAAATGTTCAACCTTATAGGCGAGGAAACAGCCTTCAGCACTTTTACTCTACGAAATCGCCGCAAAGGAGACAACTTTCACAACCCTAGAGAAAGTATTACGATAAGAGTTTAAAAAGTTAGGGAATACCTTTATTTTTAGCTTCAGAAAAGTGACAGTTAAGTTTAAGGGGCTGTCGGCTAGCTTGGTCTAGGCTTGGAGACTTGGGCTCTCTAGACCCCGGTTCAAATCCGGGCAGCCCCACCAAAACTTTAGACAACGATGCCAATCTATTTCTATACATCTCCACAAAAGGCAGAGGAATCTAAACAGGTGGTGATGGTCTGCTCCCCAAAATCACTGGTATCTCTAGTGTTTGGCTGCCGCGTCTAACACTTAAAACTACGGTTTGTCTGGGCAAGGTGTTTTCTTCAAGGTAACTTGCCAGGTCATCGCTGTTTTTGATGGTGGTATTATTCATGGCAACTATTATGTCGTTAATCTTCACTCCGCAATCCTTGGCGGGACTAGGGTCTAAAAAGTCAACTATTCTCCAGCCATACGTTACATTTACACCCATGTCTTGAGCTATTTCGTAATTCATGTCTGTTCCTTTCAAGCCTAAATATGAATGACCATCATAACTGCCAGTTTCTATTAGGGCTTCTACTTCTCTAAGTAGAGTATTTGATGGAATAGCGAAACCTAAACCTTGAGAATCAGCCACTATAGCCGTTGTTATACCTACTACTTTGCCGCAATAATTCAATAATGGACCACCAGAGTTTCCAGGATTTATTGGAGCACTCGTTTGTATAATGTTAGCTATTGCAAAGCCGCCTGTGTACTCTTCCTCAGCTAGTGTTCTGCCAAGCGCACTTATTACACCAGTAGTCATTGAACCAATCAAGCCGTACGGATTTCCTATAGCTATTACAGGATCGCCCACCCTTAACGTTGAGGAACTAACAACCTCAAGCGGTTCAAATTCATCTTCAGGAGCGTCAACTGAGAGCACAGCCAAATCTGCGTATGAATCTGTTCCAATTATTGTAGCTGCGTATCCGTTTCCGTTTGAAAACGTTACGCTCCTGCTTGTTGTATCGTGAACTACATGGTAATTCGTTACCACAACTGTTGTCCCAAAAAAGTCGTAAACGAAGCCGGAGCCTTGGACACTTCCTTCGCTTGTTGTTCCGATAATCAAAACTATTGAATCCTTTACCGTTTCATATAATTCTGCTAGAGCCGTGCTATTTTGGTAGATTGTGATGTTTTGGTAGGCGACGTTTTGGAAACCCCATAGTTTAGAGACTTGGGCTTGAAAGTTTGAAACTTCGCTCTTTAAACTGTTGATCTCTCGGAAGGTTATGTAGCAGCTCACTATTCCTCCAACCATTAATCCAGCTGCGAATATTAATATGAGAAAAGCTGAGGAGAATTTTATGTAACGTTCATCGAATTCACCCAAACTGTTTCACCTTTCAAACGAGAATCAAGCACTTCATTAAATAAAAGTTCCGCAAGCTCGAAATAAAAATTATTCCTCTAACAGTTTTGTGGACGCCAACAACGCAAGAAAGGGCGTTATCATTATCGCAATGAAGAAAGGGTAATAGGGTGAAGCGCCATAGAGGACGCCGCCGATGTAGGGTGCTATGAACGAACTGAACATACTCACTGTTTGGGGGACAGAAACCCAACGAGCCCTGATAGATTCTGGGGCTAGGGGGCCGACAATAGCGCTCATTAGAGACCAAGTTACGTAGGAGCCTCCAGCCATGAAAAATGTTATGATTAGAACGGTAAAATTGCCAGATACTGTAAGAAGCACAAGTGAAAAACAGCAAAGAACCATAGAGGCTGCAAGAGCATACTTTTTCCTCCATCTGTCTCCAAGTTTACCCAAGAGAATTCCTAAGACTGCTGAGCCTAGGAAGGAAACCGAGCCTAGAATGCCTATCTCGAAATCACCATAATCGTACATATCGCTGAGAAACTGGGGAACAAAGGGGCGGAATGACATTATGATAAACATTGTTAAGGCGAAGAAAATCGATAGGACCCGCAGTTTTCTTGTTCTTAAGAGCTTGAAAAAAGAATAGCGTTCTTCTGATGGGCGCTGTGCATGGCCTTTTGCATGTTGACTGCTAATGAAGATGAGGATTAAACCAGCTGAAGCGTAGAGGATGAAAGCTGAATAGAAAACTGTTTGCATGCCTATTGTTTCAGCTAAATAACCGCCTAAGGCTGGAGAGAAAATGTAACCGAAGGACCATGCAGCTGAAAGTGCCGTGAAAGTCAGAGTTAACTTGCTTTTATCGGCGGATGTTACGATGTAGGCTGTACCTGTCGGTCCGCCAAGCCAAAAACCCCACAAAATCATCCCAGGTAGCATTTGAAGCCAATTTTCGGCAAAAGAAAAGATGATTGGTGCGGGCAGCCATGCAATCCATCCGGCAATCATAATCTTTTTTCGGTCATACCTATCCGCAAGCCTCCCAGCCACAAACAGCGTAGAAGCTGCAACTAGACTCATTACTGCATAAAGTATTCCAACTTGTACCGAATTAGCCTTAAGAGTCTCAGTCATATAGTATGGCAAAAGGTAAGCGTAAAGGCCATCGCCAAAAGAGCCTGCCAAGTTTGAGGCAAAAATAAGTTTTAAGTCTCTGTTTAACACTTCGAAAGGGAAGCCCAGTTTGAAGATTTTGCGACGTCCGGTTAGAGTCAACCCGGAGCCTCTTCCGATTGCTTATTAAGCTCATCGAAATAGCACCTTGTGCATATAAAACTGCTGAAATCGATCATCATAATAGACCGTTAACTACAAGAGATGTAAAGAGTTTGCCACGTTTCCTAGGACAGATTCAAATGTTTTGTTGGCAATTCTTTTATGCTTTACAGGCAGTGTAGTTTTTAGGTGTTCTCAATGTTGTTTGACAAACGAAAGCTGGAGGAGATTCGACAACAGAAAGAAAAATGGGAAAGGGAAATTGTGCCAAAAAGCCTTGAAAGACTTCCAGAGAGAGGCGAATTCTTCACAACATCTGGTATTCCAATTCGTCGGGTTTCTACTCCGTTTGATATTGAAGATTTTGACTATTCGCGAGACCTTGGTTTACCAGGTGAATATCCACTAACCCGCGGCGTTTATCCAACCATGTATCGAGCGAGATTCTGGACTATGAGGCAGTACGCAGGCTTCGGCACAGCCGAACAAACCAACCAACGCTTCAAATACCTTTTAGAGCAAGGTCAAAAGGGCTTAAGTGTGGCCTTCGACTTCCCAACCCAGATCGGCTATGACTGCGACCATCCAATGTCACAGGGGGAAGTTGGCAAGGCGGGAGTAAGCGTAAGCACCTTACGTGACATTGAAACCGTTTTTGACGGAATCTCCCTCGACAAAATCACCACTTCTATGACCATCAATGCGCCCGCAACGATTCTGCTTGCTATGTATATCGCAGTTGGACAAAAACAGCGCCTTGAAGGGTCTAAACTTGGCGGGACAGTCCAGAACGATGTTTTGAAGGAGTATATCGCAAGAGGCATGTACATTTTCCCGCCAAAATCGTCAATGCGTTTGGTTACTGATATTTTCGAGTATTGCTCTCAGCACATGCCGAGATGGAACACCATCAGCATAAGTGGCTACCACATCCGCGAGGCCGGTTCCACTGCTTCACAAGAAATCGCCTTCACGTTTGCAAATGCAATTGCCTACGTACAAGCAGCTATCGATCGAGGCTTAGATTTAGATAAGTTTGCAGGCAGGTTATCCTTTTTCTTCGGGGCTTCCAACAACTTCTTCGAGGAAATCGCTAAGTTCAGGGCTGCAAGGAGATTATGGGCTAAAACTATGAGGGAACGATTCGGAGCCAAGAATCCTGCCTCATGGAGACTGCGCTTCCACACCCAAACCTCAGGTGTTTCGCTAACTGCCCAACAACCTCACAACAACATTATCCGCGTAACCCTCCAGGCTTTAGCAGCTGTTCTGGGAGGAACCCAGTCGTTGCATACGAACTCGTTTGACGAAGCATATGCCTTGCCAGGTGAGCAAGCAGTGATTGTAGCCCTCAGAACCCAACAGGTAATTGCGTATGAAAGTGGGGTCACTGACACTGTTGACCCCCTTGCAGGCTCATATTACATGGAGTACTTAACAAACCAGATTGAAGATAGAGCAACAAAATACATCGAACAAATCGACGCCATGGGAGGAGCTGTTGCCGCCATTGAAAAGGGTTTCATGCAACGCGAGATTGTGGAGAGCGCCTACAGGTTCCAAAAAGAGGTTGAAGCCAAAAAAAAGGTTATTGTGGGTGTTAACGAATTCCTAACCGAAGAGAAGGTTCCGATCAAAATTCTGCGGATAGACCCGGAGATCGAGAAAAAGCTTGTTGGACGTCTAAAACAGGTGAAAAGGCAAAGAAATCAGGCCAAACTGGATGAAGTCTTAAACAAGCTGCGTGAAGCCGCCGAACACGAAGACGTAAATCTCATGCCTTTAATACTTCAAGCTGTAAAAGAGTACGCAACTCTTGGCGAGATATGCGACACCTTACGCGAGGTGTTTGGCGAGTATAAGGCACCTTCCATCTTCTAACTAACCACGAAGAGGGCTTCGCCCTCGCTCACTGAAGAGTCCTCGGAGACGTACACTTCTTGAACAGTTCCAGTCTTAGGCGCCATGATTTCATTTTCCATCTTCATGGCCTCAAGAACGCACAGAATCTGGCCTACCTTCACTTGGTCTCCTTTTTTGACCATGACTGATAAGATTTTTCCCGTCATGGGTGCAGTTACGGCGCCTTCTCCGTGCCGTTTTGGCGTCATGGTTCTCCTCATGGGTGTTATACGGGTTGGTTCGAAAATCACCGATGCTGGTTTTCTCGTGCGGGTTTTCACTTTAGCCTTGAATGTTGCCTCTTCAACCTTAACGGGGAAGGGCTTTTCCCGGTTGATCTTGGGCAATTCTACTTTGTATTCTTTGTTGTCTATTTTTATGGAGAATTCCTTCTCCGGATCGAGCTTATCAGCCGATAACTCTATGTTGAAGGTTTTATCCTCAATTTTGACAGTAAAGGAGCTTTCCCCAGTTCTTGTCAGTTCGATTTCTAGGGGTTTTCCATCAATGAAAATTGCGTAGATGGGCAATCTTATTCACAGCCTTCAGCCAGGCTTTGTCGGCCGGCTAACACCCAAGGTGAGACTGTTTCTCTTGGTCTAGCAGGTATTAGCGCTCTCACCCCACGTAGACTCCTTAGGTAGGTGGCAACAGCAACCGAGGCAGCTGCAACCTCTTCGAGTTCTTTAATCCTCTCTGGTGGGATTCCAGTTTTGGTTTCTTCCCGTTTGGTTTTCCTTTTCTTGAAGAATTCTACGGCTGCTTTCGGAAACAGCGCGTAGGTTATCTTGTCCTCATCGCTCTCAATGTAAGGTTTTACGTCGTCTGGTATGTTGTCGAGGACAGGCTCTAAAAGGTCGGCTGGACGGCACGTTATGGTTTTTTCTTTGCCAATAACCTTCTTTTTCACTTCCTCATTGATAGGGGCTGGTGACTTTCCGTACAGGCCCTTCACGTAGTCTTTTACCTCCTTTGGAACAATGCTGTAACGCTTTCCAGAAAGAACATTAAACACGGCTTGTATACCGACAAGCTGGCTTGTAGGTGTCACTAGTGGAGGATATCCCAGCTCTTTTCTAACTTTTGGAACTTCTTCTAGGACTTCTTTTAGCCTTCCAAGGGCGTTCTGTTCCTTCAATTGTTCGAGAAGATTGGAGAACATTCCGCCGGGAATTTGGTGAATTATGATAGATGGATCAACCCGTTCAGACTTTGGGTTAATCAGCTTCAATGGGTCATAATATTTTTCTCTGAGCTCCCGGAAGTACTCTGCAATCTCGTCGAGAAGGTCCATGTCAAACTCAGGGTCGTAGCTTGTTCCCTTCAAAGCAGCCACAACCGACTCCACTGGCGGCTGAGATGTTCCCCAAGCCAATGGTGAGAACGCCGTGTCGATCATATCGGCTCCAGCATCGCATGCGCGGAGATAGGTCACCATGACCATTCCGCTTGTGCTGTGACAGTGCAAGTGCACTGGAAGTCCGACCTCTTTTTTTAGAGCAGCCACAAGTTCATAGGCATCCTGTGGAGCCAGCATCCCAGCCATGTCCTTAATACAGACAGAGTCACAATCCAGCTCAGCTAGTCTTTTGGCAATCTCTACGTAGTGCTTGATGGTGTGGACTGGACTGATTGTGTAGCAGATGCTTCCTTGGGCATGAGCTCCTACTCTTTTCACGGTTTTGATGGCTACCTTCATGTTTCTTACGTCGTTTAAAGCGTCAAAAATTCGGAATATGTCGATTCCGTTTTCAGCTGCTTTGTCTACGAACTTCATGACAACATCGTCCGGATAGTTTTTGTAGCCAACCACGTTTTGTCCACGTAACAACATCTGGAGCGGTGTTCGCTTGATGTGGAGTTTCAGCTGGCGGATTCGCTCCCAAGGATCTTCAGCCAAATAGCGAATGCAAACGTCGAAGGTGGCCCCGCCCCAAACTTCAAACGAGAAGAAGCCCACTCGATCCATTTTTTCGGCGACTGGGATCATGGATTCAGTGCGCATTCTAGTCGCCATTAAGGACTGATGGGCATCACGAAAAGTAGTGTCAGTTATCTTCACGGGTTTAGCAGTCAAGCTTGTTCACTCTCGTTTCTGGGTTTAGATGTGAAACTAGGGGAAACGCTATTTATAATGGTATGTTTGCGTGCTTTTTGGGCGGTCTCGCCTCCCGCTTGGTGGCTAACATTTCAAGTGCACTGATTAGTTTGGGTCTGGTCTCTGCTGGTTCGATTACTTCGTCTATGTAGCCCTTTTGTGCAGCTACGTAAGGGTTTGCAAACTTTCGGCGGTACTCGCTCACAAGCTTCATTCGTTCTCTTTCTTCGTCTGTAGCTTCAGCGATTTCTTTCCTGAAGATTATGTTAATGGCTCCATGAGGTCCCATCACAGCTATTTCTGCTGTAGGCCATGCGTAGTTGATGTCTCCGCCAGAGTGTTTGCTTCCCATGACGTCGTAGGCTCCACCATATGCCTTTCGAACGATCAGCGTGATTTTTGGCACTGTTGCTTCGCAATATGCGTACAACAGCTTCGAGCCGTGTCGGATGATTCCACCATGTTCTTGCTCAATTCCGGGCAAGAAGCCCGGCACATCAACAAAAGTTATGATGGGTATGTTGAAGGCGTCGCAGAATCTTACAAATCTTCCTCCTTTCACTGAGGAGTTTATGTCCAAGGCTCCAGCATAGAACGAAGGTTGGTTCGCCACAATTCCTATTGTTCGACCGTTCAGTCGGGCGAATCCAACTACGATGTTAGGTGCCCAAAGAGTTTGAACCTCCAAAAATTCGTCGTTATCCACTACACGAGAAATAACCTCCTTAACATCGTACGGCTTGTCTGTGTCGTCTGGGACTATGTCTGCTAAACTTTCGTCGATTCTGTTTGGGTCGTCACCTGTCTCCACGATTGGCGGGTCTTCCAAGTAGTTAGACGGCAAATAGCCTAGCAGTTGCTTAACGATTTGGATACAGTGTTCTTCATCTTTTGCAATGAAGTGTGTGACACCGCTGGTTTGGCTGTGAACTAGGGCTCCACCAAGCTCCTCGAAGTCTACTTCTTGACCTAGCACTGTCTTAATCACTTGAGGCCCTGTGATGAACATGTGGCTTGTCTTATCCACCATAACTATGAAATCTGTTAGAGCCGGTGAATAGACTGCTCCACCAGCGCATGGTCCCATAATCGCGGAGATCTGTGGGATTACGCCGGAGGCATTGACGTTTCGGAAGAATATGTCTCCGTATCCAGCGAGGCTCGCTACCCCCTCTTGGATTCTGGCTCCACCTGAGTCGTTTAAGCCAATGACAGGTGCTCCTGCTTTCAAGGCTAGATCCATGAGTTTGCACACTTTCTTTGCGAACATCTCCCCGAGAGAGCCGCCGAAAACCGTGAAGTCTTGTGAAAACACATAAACGAGTCTTCTGTCGATTGTGCCGTAGCCAGTTACGACGCCATCTCCAGGGATTTTTCGTTCAGCCATGCCGAGCTCTGTGCATTGATGAACCACAAATTGGTCGAGTTCCATAAAGCTTCCAGGGTCTAGCAAGAGTTCAATCCTTTCTCTGGCCGTGAGCTTGCCTTTCTTATGTTGTGCCTCGATTCTTTTCTTTCCACCACCCAGCTTGGCTTTTTCCCTTAGTTCCCCTAACTGCTTAATTTTCTCGTCAACCGTTGACTCTTTTATTGCGGTCATTTCATTTCCCTCAAGTTTTGAAGTATATCTTCTCACAAGTATTTAGAGCATATGGAAAGCTTTAAGAGAATATACCTTTGCATCGGTGGGGTTAGACGAGAAGATATAGCTTACTCTTTGCTCGTTTGTAGAGAAACATCTCCAACGAAAACACGCCGTATTCTTTCATCTTCAAGCCTAATAACCAACGCACCGTCATGATCAACGTTTAACGCTAGACCGCTCAGCCTTTCAGTTGGACTTGTGACTTCCACTCGACGACCGAGAAAACCAGCATATCCCTTCCATTCCTCTAAGATAGGATTGAATCCTTTCCTTGTGTATAGTTCGTAAAGTTTTTCTATGGTTTCAAGTAAACCTGCAAACAACTTTTCTAGCCGAACTTTTCGACGAAGCTCATTTTCAAGTGAAGTCGTAACTCTTATCAGCTCCTCTGGGAAAACCTTTTCTACGTCAAAGTTCGCGTTAACTCCGACACCTACAACAACAAAATTGACTGTCTCCCCTGTTGAGTTCATTTCAGTAAGTATGCCGCAGATTTTCTTTCCATTCACCAGAACATCGTTAGGCCACTTAGTCTCCACCATTAAGCCAAACATTTCACGCAAAACTTTAGCCACTGCCAATCCAGCCAAAAACGTGAGTTTGACGGCTTCTGCTGGACGGAGCTTAGGCCTAAGAATCAGGGAAAACCACAGTCCACCAGTTGGGGAAACCCATTCTCTGCCAAGTCTCCCCCGCCCCCTTGTTTGAGTTTCAGCAATCACAACGGTTCCTTCTTGTGCCCCGTATATGGCCGACTCTTTAGCCCACTCGTTTGTTGAGCCAACTTCATGAGAAAAAAGAATGTTCCTCCCCAAACGTTTAGTGCGTAAACCATCCTGAAGGCCGTCTATCTTTATCTTCGCTGGCACATTGGTTCGCCACTATGGCTTCTCACAGAGTTCAAAAAGAACGTTTCTTGTGCTTTTTGGATGGATAAAGGCGATTTTTGCTCCGGCAACACCAATCCTTGGTTTCTCGTCCACAAGCCTTAAGCCCTTCCTTTTAAATTCTTCGAGAGCAGCTTCGATGTTTCTGACTTCTAAGGCGATGTGGTGAACACCCTCCCCACGTCTGTCGATGAATTTGGCAACAGGACTTTCGCTGTCTGTTGGCTCTAAAAGCTCTATTCTAGTTCCTCCGCCAGTTGAGAAAAAAGCCACCCTAACCTTCTGTTCTTCCACCACGTGAACACCCTCAAGCCTTAGCCCCAGAACATCGCGGTAAAGACTTATTGCCTCGTCCAACTTGTTCACGGCAACTCCTATATGGTCCACTCCAATAACCAATGTACACTTCAACCCCTTAGGAACGCTAAATGACTTGTCCAGAAAGCTAATAAAAGTTTCCGCAAAAACTTGAAACAAAACTTCAAACGTTATCATAAAATGGCCGAAGCTAGCTAATAACCGCCAAAACGTCCCCTTTATTTACAATAGCTCCTTTGGAAACCCTAACCTCCTTGACGAGTCCTGCTTTTGGCGCGGCAATTTCATTCTCCATTTTCATGGCTTCCAAGACGCAGATGCACTCTCCCTTTTCAACTTTTTGCCCAACACTCCTCTTCAACAATACAATTCTGCCTGCAATAGGAGCGACCACTGCATCCTTTTCGATTATCATGCTTGTGGATGGCTTTCTTGTAATAGTAGCAGCAGGCTCTAGCCTTACAGCAGTTTCCTTTGAAACTATAGGCTGACGTTGAACTTCAAAGGATTTTCCGCCGATTTTGACTTGAAGAATGTTTCTTTGATACTTCTCTACTTTTGCTTTGAAGGACCTACCATTGATTTCCATTATGGCTGTTTTACCTTGATTTTGATTTTTGAGCTTAACTGTCACAGTTTTCTCGTTTATCTCAATTAGAAAAGTATTTCCGTTTCTTTCCAAAACCCTAACTCGATGCGGCTTCTTATTCACCAAGAACTCATGAATCATCAAAATCTTCTCCCTGACCTTTTTGCTCTACTGGCAAGTTTCCATAATGAAACAGCCTCGGGCTCTCTCCTTGGAATGACTGCTCGGGCACCTCTTTCTTTAATGTGGTCAACTAGTAGGGCAACTATTGCGGCAGCTTCCTCTTCTTCCAAAGCTTGCGCTGGTAGAAGCCTCCCAATTCTTTCCTCAATAAAGTTGATGTGAACGTCTCCTTTGATGAAGCATCCATCTTCCATTATTCTCCTGTGGAAGGGAATGGTTGTCTTCACCCCTTCTATAACGAATTCGTTTAGGGCGTTTTTCATTCTTTGCATGGACTCCTCACGGTTCGACCCCCAAACAGCAAGCTTCACTATCAAAGGATCGTAGAAAACAGAGATGGAGTAGCCAGCATATAAGTGAGTGTCAACCCTTACTCCTGGACCGCCCGGTGGGTGATATCTCGTGACCGTTCCGGGACATGGCATAAAATCGTTGTACGGGTCTTCAGCGTTGATTCTGCAGTTCATCGCGTGCCCCCTCATATTAATGTCACTCTGTTTATACCCAAGCTTCTGACCAGCCGCGATTCTGATTTGTGCTTTCACAATGTCGACCCCCGTAACCATCTCTGTGATGAGGTGCTCAACCTGAAGCCTAGTGTTCATCTCCAAAAAGTGATAGTTTCTGTCTCGATCAACCAAGAATTCGATGGCCCCGGCGCTAACGTAATCCACGGCTTTTATAATTTTTGTGGCAGTCTCTCCCATCTCTACCCTCAGTTCCTCATTCATGAACGGGGACGGTGTTTCTTCCATGAGCTTCTGATATCTTCTCTGAAGTGAGCATTCCCGTTCCCCAAGGTGAACGACATTCCCCCTCTTATCAGCTAACACCTGAAATTCTATGTGCCTCGCTCTCGGAAGGAACTTTTCCACGTAGATTTCTCGACTTCCAAAGGACGCTTCGGCCTCTAAGGCTGCGAGTTCCAATGTTCGGTGCATCTCATTTTCATTCATGGCTATTCGCATGCCCTTCCCTCCTCCTCCATAGACGGCCTTCACGAGAACGGGATATCCAACCTTTTTTGCCATCTCGAGGGCCTCCTTTGGGCTTCGAGCTGGTTCTATGCTTCCAAGGATTATTGGGACTCCAGCTTTGAGAGCAATTTTGCGAGCCTCGACCTTATTGCCCATCTTTCGCAAAACCTCACTTGGGGGGCCGATGAATTCTATGCCGTTTTCATCACAAGCCTTAGCGAAAGCCGGTATCTGGGAAAGGAAGCCATAACCGGGATGTACAGCTTCACACTCTGATTTCTTAGCCACCTCGATTAATTTGTCAATGTTCAAGTAGCTTTGGGTAGGCTCTGCTGGTCCTATGCAATAGCATTGATCCGCATACAGAACATGGAGAGATTCAGCGTCGGCCTCCGAGTAAACCGCGACAGTCTTCACTCCCAGCTCTCTGCAAGCCCTAATCACCCTAATGGCAATCTCTCCGCGATTAGCAACCAAGACTTTCTCAAACATGTTTCTGCCCTTTTCCAGACGCGAATAGATACTTTAATTCATGAAGCAATAAGCTTTAGCCAAAAATAAATATTCTCATAGTCGAAAAGCTTCGAAAAATATAAAGGCTAGTTAGCAGATTTAGGTATTTCTCTTCAAATAACAATCAGTAGGTGAGCTGGATGGAAAAATTAACTTATGACATAGTTATCGTTGGAGCTGGTATAGCTGGTCTGAGGGCTGCTATTGCTGCCGCCGAGGTCAATAGTAAAATCGACGTGGCTGTGATTTCGAAACTTTATCCAGTACGTTCACATTCTGTCTGCGCCCAAGGCGGAACAGCGGCTGTTTTAAGAAAGGGAGACTCATACGACCTACATGCCTGGGACACAGTTAAGGGATCAGATTTCCTTGCAGATCAAGATGTCGTTGAGTTCTTCGTCAAACAGGCACCTGAGGAAATCATTCTGTTAGATCATTGGGGATGTCCATGGAGTAGAACCGAAGATGGAAAGATAAATCAACGTCCTTTCGGCGGCCACAGTTTCCCAAGGGCAAGTTTCGCAGCTGACATGACAGGCTTCCATGAAATGCACGCATTGTACGGGAAGACTACAGCATATAAGAACATAACATTCTACGATGAATGGTTCGTTACGTCAATTATTGTTGAAGATAGTGTGGCAATAGGCTTGACAGCCATAGAATTAAAGACAGGTGAAATGCATGCATTCCGCACAAAGGCCATAATAATGGCAACTGGCGGCTACGCGCGCATATACGAGTTCACAACATTTTCACACACATCTACAGGCGATGGAATGGCCATAGTCTACAAAGCAGGTGTCCCTCTCAAAGACATGGAATTCATCCAATTTCATCCAACAGGCCTTGTTCCGTCAGGAATACTGATAACAGGGGGCGCCCGTGGTGAAGGAGGGTACTTAATCAACGCTAAAGGTAAGCGTTTTATGAAACGCTACGCTCCTGCAAAGATGGAGTTAGCTCCCCGTGACATAGTTTCGAGAGCAGAGACAACAGAGATCCAAGAGGGACGCGGACTAGAAGGTCCCTACGGACCTTACTTAGCCTTAGACCTCAGACATTTAGACGAGGAGAAAATAAACGAAAGACTGCCTCTAATACGTGATGTTGCAATAAAACTCGGTGGAGTAGACCCCGTCAAAGAACCCATACCCATTAGGCCTGCAGCCCACTACTCAATGGGAGGAATTCACGCCAACATAAAAACAGAAACCCTGGTCTCAGGCCTTTACGCTGCCGGTGAATGTTCTTGTTTAAATGTGCACGGGGCAAATAGGTTAGGCACGAACTCGACATCCGATTGTCTGGTTTTTGGAGCGGTTGCCGGTGAGGAAGCTGCAAAGCATGCGTTATCCAGCAGTGTGCGAGAACTTCCGCAGGAAAAAATGTTGGCGGAAGAAAGAAGAGTTTTTGACGAAATCTTGGGCAGCAAGGGAGACGAAAAGATACCCGTAATTAGAGACGAGATGAGACGCATTATGAGTGAGAAGGCATGGATATTCAGGAAAGGCGACGAGCTTGAGAGTGCCTTGAAAGAAATCAAGGAGCTCAAGAAGAGGTTCAAGAATATAACGGTTGAGGACAAAGTCAAGGTATTTAACACTGGACTTGTTGCAGCTCTACAGCTCGACTTCACCCTAGATCTAGCTGAGGTTACCGTGGCAAGTGCACTTGCCAGAACAGAATTTAGAGGCGCCCATTCCCGGCTTGATTATCCGAAGCGTGACGATGAGAACTGGTTAAAACATACCTTAGCCTACTATACACGAGAAGGCCCGAGGCTTGAGTACGTTCCGGTTACGATTACGAAGTGGCCTCCAACTGTGAGGGCCTATTAGGAGGCGGTTTGCGTGAACTCTGAAGTGGAGAGAATTGTTGAGTTTAATATACACCGTTTTGACCCGATGCAAAAAAGGCATTATATATCTACGTTTAAAGTGCCCGTTCGGAAGGGAATGACCCTTCTTGAAGCTTTAATGTACATCAAAGACAATTTTGATGGGACGCTTGCGTTTAGGCACTCGTGTAGGATGGGAATATGTGGGAGCTGTGGAATTGCGGTTAATGGACAGCCCATGTTGGCTTGCTACACTCAAGTGCTTCATCTAGAATCTGACTCGCTAGTTATCGAGCCTCTGTCCAACATGCCCATCATAAAAGATCTGGTTGTTGACGTTAAACCATTCTTTGACACATACGATAGAGTTAAAACATTTTTGATAAGAACCGAAGAAGATCTTAAGACGCCGGATGAATTTGTTCAAATGCCAGCTGACCTCAAGAAGTACTGGGACTTAACGTTATGCACAAAATGCGCCATCTGCTACTCTGCCTGTCCAGCCGCAATAGACGAAAGATTCCTCGGACCTTCCACTTTAACTACTAATTATCGGTTTATCTCAGATTCCAGGGATAAAGGTTCAGAGGAACGATTAAAGGCTATGGCTGATAACGTGTGGTTGTGCACTTCTTGCAATTCTTGTACGTTGTTCTGTCCCAAAGAGGTTGATTCTTCATCCTCAATAGTTGATGGACGTAGTCTTGTAGTAGAAACTGGGGTCATTCCAAGAACCGTCATGGACGTGCTTACGGGCACCTTCAAATATCATAATCCAATGAGGACGCATCCGAGTAAAAGAATGGAATGGGCTAAAGGTTTGAAGATCAAAACTTTTCCAACCGTCACGAAGGCTGACATCTTATACTTTGTGTGTTGCCTGACAGCATATGACCCGAGGAATCAAGAAATCGCCAGATCCATGGCTTCGCTCTTTGATAATCTTGGTGTTGACTTCGCAACCCTCGGCACTGAAGAATGGTGTTGTGGAGACCACATCCTTAGACTCGGCGAAAAGGGATTGTTCGAAACCCTCGCCGAACATAACATGTCAATGTTTGAGAAATTCGATGCAGAGAGAATCATCACTTTGTCGCCACACTGCTATAATACGTTCAAAAACGACAAACCATACAGCGATGCAGGGCTTCACGTTCAGCACTACACCCAATTCGTCGCAGAATCCATAGATAACGGTGAACTCAAGTTTCCCAAAACTCTCAATAAAAAGGTTACCTATCACGATCCTTGCTTCTTGGGCAAACGCAATGAAATCTACGATGCACCAAGACAGATTCTGGAATCAATAAACGGCTTGGAACTCATCGAGATGAAAAGAACACGAGAGAACAGCTTTTGCTGCGGAGGAGGAGCAGGGAGAGTTTGGACAGAAGACGCAACGCCTGAAAAGAGACCTTCCGTAAACCGGGTCAGAGAAGCACTAGATCTCGGTGTTGAAGTCATAACCACTGCCTGTCCATTCTGTGTTACAACCCTAGAAGACGCCGTGAAAGTGTTGGATGTGGAAGACAAAATTGCTGTGACAGACATTCTTGAACTCCTAGAAGAAGTCGTGTAAATCTCTAGCAGATCTTTTATTCTCTTTTCTCTTTTGTCCCAAGAAGTTCGAATTTTTCTCGATACAGTTCTGGAGACCTTTTGTTCAGATTTGAGGCTGGGATCTTGATGTATTTGAAGCTATTTTCTCCTGTCAATTATGTCTAGTGCTTCCGGTCCCGTGCCTATGAGCACAACGGGAATGCCCAATTGTTTTTCGATTTTCTGTATGAATTGCTTCGCTTCTTCTGGGAGCTCATCGTAGTTTTTGGTGCCTTTACATTGTGGATATAAAATGTCAAGTTTTGTCAATGCTATTTGGGTTGTGCTGTTAATCATCACAGCTTTCTTGGCTATTTCAAAGTTGAAGGGGGCTGAACGTCTTTCACGGCCTGTTCCAGCAGCTATTTCAAACCATCCGCGTTTTAGGGCTTCTTCCTTTGGCAGTTCTCCAGGTAGGGGTCCGCCACCAACTCGGGTCATGAAGGCTTTAAACACTGTTAGGACATTGTCAATTTTTGTTGGGCCTACTCCTGCTTCTGAGCATATTGCCGAGGCGCTTGTGTCTCTTCCAGTCACGTACGGGGGGGTTCCGTGGAAAAGCGAAAGCATCAAGCCTTGTGTGCCTTCTAACAGAACTTTTTTACCGTTGTTTATTGCGTCGTTGGCTTCTTTTGCCACGTCTGTTAGATATGGCTGTAATTCTGGAATGTCCTTTGCGAGTTTTGCTGATCTTCTCACGCGTTCCTCAATTGCTGGACCCACGCCCCGTCCAGTTGTGCCCACAACCCCTTTCAGATGCGCACTTGCTTTGTCTTGAATTGAATGTTTCTCTTCAATTATTGATGCTTGATAGTCGATGCCTATTCGGTTTTTCACATTTGTTTCTTCAACTTCTTTAAGAAATTGTGGAATGTGGATGTTTGCGCCTGTACCAATTAGCAAGCGACATTTTTCATTTATGAAGGCTGCTGGGACCATATGCAACGCGTAACGTTTGCCTTGGAACCATACAGTATGCGCTGCGTTAACTGAGCCTGTTCTTACACAAACGTCGATCTGGTCTTTTAGGGCTAAATAGGAAATGATTTTTCCTTTGCCTTCGTCTCCCCAAAAACCTCCATTAATAACTGTGCAGGGCATTTTTTCACCTTGAAGAGAATTTGCCGAGAATTATTTAAGATTGTTTGCCAACTTTATGTACAAAATGTTCGATTTCTTGTCCATGAGCCTCAATTAGGTTTAGGTTTAGTAGTTCTGCCCAAGCTATGTTTTTTAACAGTATTCTCAACGTATTTTTTCTTCCATACGGGACGCATTTCACGAAAGCTTTTCTTTTAAATTCGTCTTTTTGAATTTCAGCCAAGAGAACATTCACTATTACTGAACCGTCTTTCAGATGGAGGTTTACGTTTCTTCCTAAAAGAGACTTTGCCGTGTTTGTGCTAAATCTTTCCATAATTTACCACTCCAAATCTTTCTTGGTTATTTTGCTCCAGCAACGCCTACAGATTGGTCGTTTCTTTCCTCCATAAAAGATGTAAACTTCAATGTTTGTGTTCTTGCATTCTCTATTCCACGGATTTCTACAATGCTCCATTAACGTGCACATCCACTAGGTAAACCACTGACAAAATGCTCTACGTTTTTTGCTTTTAAGCCTCTCTGTGAAACGACTTTTTTTGACTGTGGAGAGATAAGTTGAAGTGAATTTCTATCTTGTTGTAGAAAGGCTGAATGCAATACGATGTCTTCGTTCATGGAGTCTTTTCTTGAGTATGTTTATCTAGATATGGATTATTTCTGGCGTTATCTTTTCCTTAGTTATTCTGAGCAAAGCTATTGATGGTTTGGTTATGAAAGGTGGCAACGGATTTGTTGGGCTTCCAGGATTTACAAACAATGTTTTTCCTTCCCATTTTATTCTTGGATTATGTGTATGTCCGTAAACAAGCACGTTGAAGCCGTTTTGTTTGGCGATTTCTCTCATCTTTCCCATTCCAAATAATGCTCTAGGGTCATGTATGACTCCTATCTTCCAATCAAAAACCTTAACAGAATTTATTTTCGGCAGTTTCCCTCGGATTTTCGGTCCGTCCATGTTTCCGTAAACAGCCAAAACGGGTGCAAGCTGTTCCAAGTCGTCAATAACAGAAAGGTCTACTAGGTCGCCTGCGTGAATTATAAAGTCTACTTTATCGAAGATCTCAAAAACTTTTCGTGGAATCTCTCTAGCCCTAACAGGTATGTGCGTGTCCGCTATCAAGCCAACGGTCTTAGTTACTCTAGACTCGCGGAGCCGAAGAAGAACTTGGGATTCTTGGCTAACCATTTAAATGGGCTCCTTCAACATTTTAGAGTTTTTATGATATAGATAGTCATAGACTCCAAATAAAAATTTTAGATAAACTTGCTTGCTCTTGACAAGGAAATTGTCCGTTATGCGTGTGGTTCTGCTTTGCAGATTTTTCGAAGTTTGGAACGCTACCCGCTAAAGATTTACGCTTGTCGATTAAAACCGTTAATTCTAAGAGTGCATTATCCTATGTATTTTGTGTGTAGTCTTTCGCCGATACTCTAGGAAACAAACTTGTTTTCATTGATAAAGAACCTCAATTCCTGCGGCAAATCCATTTTCACGCCAATTCTGTGGGAAGAACAAACCTCAAAGCTTTCCCTTTCTCCCTCAATCACCACTAACTGACTATCTCCTTCCGTGACATCAATTCCATTCAACTCCTTCGTTACAGCCAAAGCTTTCGTCAACTTCCCCGGCCCATTAGTCAAATCACGTAATCTCTTCACATTCCTGTTGTTCTGCATAGTTTCTATCCCTTCTATTGGTTCTATAGCCCTTATCAAAATAGCCCCAACGCCACCCTCCACGTGAGCAACTATGTTCAGTAGCCAGTTTGCATGAACCATATAAATGAAGGCTTTTCCAACACTCATGAACATCAACTCATTGAACCTTTTCCTTCCCCTATATGCCCTGGAAGCCGGATCGTTTCCCCCATAATAAGCCTCGGTTTCAACAATTTTTCCAGACAAAACCTCAGAATCCAGTTTCCTCAGCAAGGTTTTTCCAAGCAAATCCTTCGCAACCGAGGCTGGGTTTCTTTCGTAGAAATCTTTTGAAAGAGTTTTCATTTGTCTTGCACTCTCCTATAACTGAATTACAACAATGACAAGTAAAAGCTTTGAACTCGTTTAGGCTGAGACTTTAAATCTTGAGCAATGTGTTAAATAGTTTGGTGAGATTTCGATGTTGATTGAATCCTACGAATTTGGTGCCGTAGTGATAAATGGTAAAAGATACACAAGCGACGTCATAGTCTTGCCAGAACGAGTTATTGACGGCTGGTGGAGAAAAGAAGGACATAAGGTGCATATTGAAGATTTAGAGGATATCCTTAAACAAGAACCAAAGCCTGAAGTGCTCGTCCTCGGCACAGGCTACTATGGACTCGTAACGATTCCACCAGAAATCGAAAACACCTTAAAATCTCACGGAATCGAATTGGTTGCCCAACCAACAAGGGAAGCATGTCAGACATTTAACAAAATCTTGAAGTCTAACAAGCCAGTTGTAGGAGCTTTCCATCTTACATGCTAAGGGAACAGATATCTCTATGACCACCAGTAGTATTGCTGTCATTCCTTTTTGTAACCGGGAATTGTCTTAAGGTCGCTGTGAAGTAAGTCTCTATTTTCCTTTTCTTTGATTTGTTCTCCAGTTTTTTTCGCCAACTGAATGTACTTATCAGCTTCGCCCTTTTTTCCAGCAACAGCGTACGCTCTTGCAATTGCTTCATAAGCATAAGCAAGATCAAAGCCTCCAATACTATTTTCTTTGCAGATTTCCAAATATCTCTTTGCATGGTAGAGTGCTGATTCAGGCATATTCAACACCGAATAGACACGGGAAATCTGCCATTCACCCCTTCCAAGGTTAATAGGTTTGCCTATCTCGCCCCAATGAAAACGAGAAGCATGAGCGGCATGAATCATCTTATCATCTTCCTCATTGGTTCTATCCTTCTTGTCCAACAAGCTCCATACAAGATTAAACAAGTCAACCGCAAATTTCCTGTGACACTCCGGCTCCGTATATTCCTTCTTTTTAGTCATCACATGCCACCAAACTCTTTGCTGCTTCAGTTAGATGAAACCACGATAGATTTATGCCTTTTTCTAGGTAATTAGGGGCTACGTTCAGAAGGTTGCTCCTTTATTCCGTGTTATGGAAGATGGCAACGTTAACCTGCTTGTCCCTGACGGCTGTGGAAGGGTTCTGCAATCATTCAAAAAGGTCTGCATTCAAACGACAGCAATAAGTTAGCCAGCGAAAAGTGACAAAAAAGGACGGCTCAAGCAAGCGTGGTGATAAATGTTAAATATCCATAGGGAGGAAATATGATTATCGTGAATTACCATGGGAAAAGATAAGTTTGTAAAGTCTTGGAATATGAAAAGTCCGAATGCCAAACACACTTTAGTAGTCGAATTGTGGGAAAGACCTGACGGAACACGTTACAGAAAAACACACAAGAAATAGCGGAGAAGAAACGGCTATCCTGACAACCCACTTTTTTGTTTGCGCCTTGTCGAGAAAAATGATTGGCACACACGAAACAAAATCTTAAGTGAACTAGACGTTTATAGTCTGAGCAACAGGTGATTTGTTGAGATGTGTGTGCAGTTGTTAAAAGAAGTCGAAGAGGAAGTCACGAATCTTCTAAGCGATCTAATCAAAATAAACACAACCAACCCGCCGGGAAACGAAACAGAAGCAGCAAGATACTTGGGTGAAACCCTAAACAAAGAAGGTTTCAACTGCGAATTTTTCGAGTCTGCGCCTGGAAGGGGCAGCGTAATCACACGCATTAGGGGAACTGGTGAAAAACCAAATTTGCTGTTGCTTTCGCACTTGGACGTAGTTGCTGCGAACCCGAAAGAGTGGAGTGTAGATCCCTTCGGAGGCGTAGTCAAAGACGGTTTTGTTTGGGGGCGCGGAGCAATAGACATGAAGTCAATGACAGTCATGGAAGGCATGGTTATGAAACTTCTGAAAAGAAACAACGTACAGCCAAAAGGCGACATTGTATTGGCCGCAACAGCCGACGAAGAAAAAGGCGGAGAAGCAGGAGCCGGCTGGCTCGTACGCAATCATCCAGAAAAAATCCAAGCAAAATACGTAATAAACGAGGGCGGAGGACTGGCAATCCCAATCAACGGAAAAAACATCTTCACCATTCAGACAGCAGAAAAAGGGATTCTATGGCTTAGAATCAAAGCAAAGGGCAAACCCGGACACGGCTCAGTACCAGGCGCAGCAGACAACGCAATCTTGCGTATGAACAAAGTAGTGGAAAAGCTCGGAAACTACCGCGCAAAAATTTCACTCGTGCCAACAGTAAAGCAGTTCCTAGACGGAATCGCAAAAGAAAACAAACTTGTACAACAAGCCTTAGCGATTTTACTTCAAAACCCAGCAGCTGGAGACCAAATCTTGGACATGTTAGCCCAGAAAGACAAGGCCATGGCTGAAGAAGTGCGTGCAATGCTAAGAATGACTATTGCACCTACGATAATTCATGGTGGTGTAAAAGAAAACATAATTCCCTCAGAATGCGAAGCCGTTTTCGACTGCAGAATCTTGCCCGGACAAAACCCAGCAGACGCCATAAAAGAAATAAAAGGCTTGCTAAAAGGTGCTGACCCTGAAAAATTAGAGTTCGAAATCATCCAAGCCAGCGAACCGTCTGAATCACCAATGGATACACCGCTTTACGACCAGATTGTAGATGTCCTAAAGGAATTTCAACCAAACGATTCTGCGGCGCCAATACTGCTTACTGGCGGAACAGACTCCAGATTCTTCAGAAAAATAGGCAGCATATGCTACGGTTTCCAACCGATACGCGCAGACATGCCCTACGGAGAAATCCTAGAAACAATCCACGGCATAGACGAACGAATATCCACAGAAAATCTAGTGTTCGGAACAAGTGTTCTCTACAATATTGTTGAAAGATTCATGACTTAACATAGAAAAAGGTGGAGACATGCAAAATCTTCTTTTTTCCTTAAGTTACATTCTTTTATCCGTATGTCTCTGTTTCATTACTTTAATTTCCTCAATAAAAGGTGAAGTTATAAATACATGTTTGAACGGTTTCTCTAATGGGGTTTTGATGTGCCAGCGATAGAGGTTGGAAGAATCTGCATAAAACTGGTTGGTCGAGAAGCTGGAAGAAAATGTATAATAGTTGACGTAATGGACAAGAACTTCGTCTTAATAACAGGTCCGAAAAACGTGACTAGTGTGAAAAGGCGAAGGGTGAACGCCAACCATGTGGAGCCGCTTGAAGACAAAATTAAGATCAAACGTGGAGCAGCGGACGAAGAAGTGATAGAAGCGCTTAAGGCTTCGGATAAACTGGAAGAAATGAAGCAGATGGTTAAGCCAGCTTTGGCTTAGTAAACTCTTATACGTCTAAGCTTTTTTCTACATGTAGGAGTGAAGAGTTTAACATGCCTAGAACAGTTCCCCCATGGGAAACAAAACGTAAACTATTGGTGAAGGCTGAAGACAAAACAAATCCACGTTACGGCTGTAAACCAGAGGACAGGCCTGTTGAAGAATACGTAAAATACGGTGTCATCAACTTAGACAAACCAGCAGGTCCAACAAGCCACGAAGTAGCCGCATGGGTTAAACGAATCCTTAATCTTCAGCATGTCGGTCACGGCGGGACTCTAGAGGCATAAGCCAGAGAAATCCTCACGTGACAGGTGTCCTACCAATAGCGCTAGAGGAATCTAGGAAAATCGTTCAAGCCTTACTTTCAAGCGGCAAAGAATACGTCTGCGTGATGAAGCTTCACAGAGAAGCAGAAGAAAAACAAGTACAAAAAGTCCTAAAAGAGTTTGAAGACACAATTTATCAGAGGCCACCTTTACGAGCTGCGGTTAAACGTCGATTACGCATGAGAAGAATTTACTACATAGATTTTATCGAGATGGATGGGCGAAACGTGCTTTTCAAGGTTGGATGTGAAGCGGGAACGTATATTCGCAAATTATGCTTTGACATTGGTGAGGTTTTGGGATGTGCGGCTCACATGCAAGAACTGCGGAGGACGAGGGCTGGACCTTTTGTTGAGAATGGAGACATGGTAACATTGCATGATGTAGCCTATTGGTTTATGGAGTGGCAAGAGCAGAAAGATGAGAGAATTTTGAGAAAGTTCATTCAACCCATGGAAAAGGTCTTGGTTTTAGTTCCGAAAATTTACGTCAGAGACTCCGCTGTGGACGCCGTCTGCCATGGGGCAACCCTAACAGCCCCCGGAGTTTTATCCCTTGAAACCAAAATAAAAAAAGGCTTAACGGTTGCGGTTCTCACGTTAAAAGGCGAAGTTGTGGCTCTGGCTAAGGCTGCAGTTTCGACAGAAGACATTTTGAATATGGAACATGGAGTTGTTGCTGAAACTAAAAGGGTTTTGATGCTTAGGGGCACATACCCGAAATGCTGGAAAAGCGGCGAAGCATAAAATGCCCAAAAAAAGCGAAAGCCCAAATCACTATTTTACGGCTCATCCAAAATCAAAAGCAAAGCTTGGAATAGTACGCACGTATCTTTGTGGAAGACCTTTCGAGTTTCTGACAGCTTCAGGAGTATTCTCCAAGAAGCGTGTTGATTTGGGTACAAGAGTGTTAATCGAGTCGATGGTTCTTCCTGAAAAGGGCTATGTTCTTGACGTTGGATGCGGTTATGGAGCGGTTGGAATAGTAGCAGCCTCTTCTAATCCTAATTTGCGTGTAGTCATGGTTGATGTGAATGAACGGGCTGTCTGGCTTGCAAAACAAAACATCCAACGCAACAGCATAGACAATGCTGAAGTTAGGCGCGGCTTTTTATACGAATCTGTAGAAGACTTGACCTTTAACTGTGTTCTTTCGAATCCTCCAGTGAGTGCTGGAATTGAAACCGTAAAAGCAATAATTGTTGGAGCACCCAAACACATGGCAAACAAAGCACGCTTCCAGATGGTTGTGAAGTCAAAGATAGGTGGGAAAAGACTGAAGATGCTTTTGGAAGAAGCCTTCGGAAGCACTGAAATCCTTGCGAGAAAAAGTGGATACCGCGTGTTTATTTCAGAAAAACAATAAAAACAGCTTCCGATTATTGAAGTTGTGTGCCGGGGTCTCCTAGTCAGGTAGGGAGCAGGCCTGGAGACTATGAGATGCCTTAAAGCCTGTGGCCTCTCGGGGCCGCGTGGGTTCGAATCCCACTCCCGGCGCCATGTTGATTTCATCATCTTTTCAAGATGAGCTGCTAGTCTGAGAGAGGCAAGTCTAGAGTTTCAACTTCTTTTCGTTGTGCTTTCTTTTGGGTTCTTTAACAAAGAGGAGAAGGAGCGCTAGGGCAAGTAGTCCCATTATTCCGCTTATGAAGAAGGGGAATCCAATTCCCTTAACTGTTAAGCCTCCAAGCCATTCAATCCTGAACTTTTGAGACTGAAACTCGTAAAAGAGCCATGGTCCCAAAAGCGCTCCAGCGACCATGCCCGTGTTGAAACATGCAGCAAATCTCCCGAATAATTTGCCTCTAACCTTCGCAGGAACTAAATCCGCTCTTAAAGCTCGACCAGCAGGCATACTAACGTTGATGCCTAAAGATCGAAACGCCATAACACCGGTTGCTTGCCAAAGGTTAACTGTGAAAGGCAAAACCAGAGAAGCAAGTCGAGAAGATAGGCTGCCAATAGCTATGACTGGCTTCCTACCCCATACATCAGCTAGTCTTCCAGCAAAGAAGTTGCACAATATTCCTACGAATCCAGAAACAGATAAAATGGCTCCTATTTGAAACGGGATGGCTCCAAACGTCTCGCCTAGAAACAGAACACCAACTGGCGCAATGAAGCCCACGGCAAAACCGTTAGTCAATGTTGAAACATACAGAACTCTGACTGACCGCAAAATCCAACCAGTAAGTTTGAAGTCGTCTTCCTTTGGAGTTTCCGTTGTTTTTTTGACTGAACCATGCCCTCTTGTTTCACGAACTTTCCAAGCCACGAAACCCATGGCTATAACCGACAGTGCAGAATCTACAAAATAAGGAATACGATAGCTATCTTCCAAAGCTAATCCCAAACCTGTCTCCGACAAAAACTGGATAGTCCCGCCGAAAACTGGCCCCAAGAACCACCCTACCATAGTAGCAGTTAAAAAGAACCCTAAAGCCTCACCTCTCCGGTTGCTAGGAACCTGATCAACCAAGGAAGCCTCTGCAGCAGGGCGCACTGCGGCTGTAGCCACTCCATTCAGGGCTCTGACGATCAACAAAGAAGGCCAATTCTGAACCAAACCAGTTAAAGTGCCCAAGAAAACATCTGCAAGTAAGCCAGCTTGAATCAGTTTTTTTCTGCCGATGCGATCAGAAAGGCTTCCAAAATATGAGGAGAGAAGGGCACTTGCGACCAAGAAAGCAGCTACGAATGATCCTATGAACCATATTTCAGCTCCCAATGAAGTTGCGTAGTATGGAAAATATGAAGCTGGCAAAGCACCAGCTATGTTCTGAACTAACGATGCTAAAGATAATACTATGACGCTAGCAGAATAAACTTCTGAACGCCGCATCAGCACACCATACCTTTTCTAATCGATCGATACTTTGCAGTATTACGCGAGTTCAAACTTCGAGAAGAGAATTTTAACGTTAGCTTTCTTATTAAATCTTGACGTCAAAACTCCATCCCTACGATGAACTAGTGGATTATTTAGGTCATTTAAGAGGTCTCAGAGCAAAAACATTGACAGACTGTTTATTGCTCAATGAGCATTAGAAGATCTTCGAGAATGTAATTCATGAATTCTTCGGTGGTGCTTCTGCTGAAAAGTGTTACCACACAATTCCTTGTAATCCCGACTACAGCCTCACGCTTCTGGTTTTCAAAGACAACATACCAGATTTTTCCATGTTCAACATAATCCCGGTATAGACTCGTGTCGGCAAGATCTGATCCCGCTAGACAAAGCTTTTCTATGCCTGGTATGTCAACTTCGTCAAACCATATTAGTTTCGTCGCCTGGGGGTTCGACTCATGAAGCTCCTTAAGAGTCGTGTGAGAGATCTTCACCTCGACAATTGCTTGGGGTTCGATGAAAAGAACTTTGCTGAGCTTGTTCGCTACGTAGTTTGTTAATAGCTTCTTGACTCCTCGAGCCACAGATGGCGCTAGCACTATCATGAAAATTCTGTCTTTAGAAGGGCTGATCCAGAAAGGAGCTTCCTCCGTGACAGGGGCTTCAACTAGCTTGCGTCTGTAAAAACGTTTGCGTATGAAATCCTTGCTGAAAATTCCTGATATTGAGTCATCCTTTGATTTCAGGTCCAAAATTTCCGTTACTAGATTTATAGTTTCTTCGTTCTCAGTTTGGTAACGCTCCTCTTCACGGAAATCCTTGAGCTTCCAAACTATCAATCCGAGATCAGCTTTCTCTTCTATCTCAAAAATCTTAGCTGGCTGAACCAATTCTCACACCCAAAGAACAGATTCGAGCATCTCACTTTAAAAGCTTCTACTAGCTATTATAGAGTTCAATCAGGAACACAGCGCGCGGCAGAAGATTTCAACGAGCTTAAGTAAGCTGTAAAATGTGATAGATAGGCGTTAAATGATAAAAAATGATGGGTTATAGGCCTAGTAGCTGCAACAGATTGTATTGTGCTATTAGAGCAGCGAAGAGAGATGCAACCAGAGACATCACACAGATTAAAGTGTTAAGTGAAGGCCCAGCCGTATCCTTAAACGGGTCGCCAACCATGTCTCCAACAACCGCAGCCTTATGCGCATCAGAACCTTTACCACCCAAAGCACCTGCCTCAATGTATTTTTTAGCATTATCCCAGAGACCCCCAGCATTAGACATTAACAAAGCAAAAAGCAAACCAGAGAATATGCTGCCTGCCAAATATCCACCCAAAGCTTCTATGCCTCCAAGAAATCCCACAGCCAGCGTGGCAACTATTGCAAGCGTGCTTGCCGGCAAGAGCTCTTTCAAGGCCCCAACCGTCGCTATATCAACACATCGTGCATAATCAGGTTTCACACCCTCTTTTCCCTCTTTCAACCCTGGAATCTCTCTGAACTGCCGTCTAATTTCCGCAATCATCCTGTCAGCGTTTTTCCCGACACCCAACATAACCATTGCCGAGAAAACTGGTGGAATAGCAATACCGATGAAACAGCCAAGCAAGACCATTGGGTTCATAAGGCTGAAATCAACAGGTTTGTTGAGAACGTTCTGAGCTATTTCTCTGTACGCAGCGAGCAAGGCGAGCACAGTCAGTCCTGCGGCACCTATCGCGAAGCCCTTCGTTATGGCTTTAGCTGTGTTTCCTGCGGCGTCAAGCCTGTCTGTTACAGCTATTACTTCCTCTCCAAGGCCAGCCTGTTCAGCTACACCTCTGGCGTTGTCAACCACAGGTCCATATGCATCACTGGCAACTATCATTCCAACAATTGACAGCATTCCCAAAGCAGCCATTCCTACCCCGAAAACGGCATAGCCCTCTCCTATGGGGTCACAAAGGAAATATGCAACTGCAGCTGCAACGCCGATCCCCACCAGTGGCGGGAAAACACTGTGCAAACCGTATGAAAAGCCTGTTATGATATTTAGCGCAGTTCCGCTCTTGGAAGTTTCCGCTGTTTTTAAAACAGGCATACGGTCGATAGATGTGAAATAGTCCGATGTTATACCTATGATAACTCCAGCTGCCAATCCGACCAGCGTGGCGCCCCATATTCTGAGGTCAATTCCGAGGTATGAGACCACTAGGTAGGAAAGAACTGCAAAGAGTGTGCATGTTATGTAAGTTCCCATGTTTAGGGCTTTTCCTGGATTACCTTTTTTTCCCACTCTCACAGTTGCTACACCTATAATGGAAGCGACGGCCCCCAAGCCAGCGAAGATCAATGGAACCTCCACCTGTCCCAATACTTGCCCAAGTATCATTACAGCAACAATACTTGCTATGTAAGAGTCAGCCAAGTCCGCGCCCATTCCAGCAACATCGCCCACGTTGTCACCTACGTTGTCAGCTATGACTGCTGGGTTTCGAGGGTCATCTTCTGGAATGCCAAGTTCCACTTTACCGACTAGGTCAGCGCTTATGTCCGCCGTTTTTGTAAATATGCCTCCTCCAGCCTTGGCGAAAAGTGCCAGTGCACTTGCACCGAAGCTGAAGGCTAATACTATTTGAGGGTCGCGTGTGACGGCGTAAACTATGCTTAACCCAAGCAAGGAGAAACCCACAACCGATAAGCCCATAACCGCTCCCCCTCGGAAACCAATTGGAAAAGCCTTGTTTAGGCCCTCTCTGGCTCCGTTGGCTGCTTTCGCATTCGCCCTTGTAGCAACATCCATGCCAAAGTATCCAGCTAAGGCTGAACAGAAAGCGCCGAACATGTATGCTAAGGATCTGCTGAGGTTCTGTATCAGATCTTTACTTGTCCATATAGGTTCTGGGAGGAAAATTCCAAGTAGAATCGCTACTACTAAGACGAAAGCCGCTAAGATAGTGTATTCACGTTTCAGAAAAGCGTTGGCTCCTTCTCTTATCGCATCGGAAATTTCCCTCATTTTTTTTGTACCGCTGTCCTGCTTGTTTATATAATGGTAAAGGTACAGCCCTCCCAAGATTGAGATTACGGAGGATATTGGCGCTAAGATCCACGGTTCAAACATATCTATCTGACCCTTCTCCTTTCACTGTTATGTTTTTTCTTTTTTCGAGACTGGTAGATGTTTTATGAAGTCTTTTATAAACTTAATTGATCAAAAAAATAACGTGGTACGGAAAAGAATAAAAGAGCTTCTCATTTTAATAGTTAGCTCATATCTTAAGCGGGAGGTTGAAGCAAACGTCAAAACCATGGCACAACATGAAAATCGATGAAGCTATGCATGCATTAAAAGGCAAAAAAGATGGTTTAAGCTCTGAAGAAGCGCAGAAACGCCTACAAGAGTATGGACCTAACGAGTTAAAAAAGGAAAAGCGAAAGTCGCCGTTTAAGCTCTTTCTTGAACAGTTTACAGACATATTAATAATCATATTACTTGCAGCTATGGTTCTATCTATAATCATAGGTTTACAATCACAGTCAGCGGCTGAGATTTACGACGCTGTTGTCATTTTCGCCATAGTCATGGCATGCGCAGTTTTAGGCTTCACCCAAGAGTATAAGGCAGAAAAAGCGTTAGAAGCTCTAAAGAAGATGACTGCTCCAACAGCCACGGTTTTGCGTGACGGCAAAGAAGTGGAACTTGAAACCCGTGACATTGTGCCTGGCGACATTATCTTATTATATACTGGAGACAAGGTGCCGGCAGACGCTAGGCTCATCGAAGCCATAAACATGAAAACGGATGAAGCTTCATTAACAGGTGAATCAACTTCTGTGAATAAGAATGTTGCGTCTTTGCCTGAGGAGATCATAGTTTCTGATAGACGTAACTCGGTTTTTACTGGCACAGTTGTTGTTTATGGAAGAGGTAAAGGGGTTGTTACTTCAACTGGGATGAACACCGAGTTTGGCAAAATCGCCAAGATGGTTCAAGTTACAGAAGAGGAAGAGACGCCGCTTGAAAAGAGAATGGCTCACGTTGGAAAATGGCTTGGAATATTCTGCGTTGCAGTATGCCTTTTTGTCGCAGCTTTGGGAATTATACGAGGTTACGAGTTTCTTGTCATGATCTTGTGGGGAATCAGCCTTGCAGTAGCTGCCGTTCCAGAAGCGTTACCAGCGGTTGTAACTGGTGCGCTGGCGGTAGGCATGTATAGAATGGCTAAAGAAAACTCCATAGTTAGAAGACTTCCAGCAGTTGAAACCCTGGGCTGCACAAGCGTCATATGCTCAGACAAAACCGGAACACTGACAAAGGGCGAAATGACAGTACAAAGAATCTACGTAAACGACAAAGCCCTAAAGGTCACGGGCGTCGGCTACGAACCAAAAGGACAATTCCTTTTTGAAGACAAAAAACTCGATCCAATAAAAGAAAAAGAGATTTACACACTTCTAAAAGCAGCAACCTTGTGTAACGACGCAAAACTAGGAAAGGTGGAAGGAAGATGGGCCGTGAAAGGAGACCCAACGGAAGGAGCATTAGTGGTTGCTGCTGCCAAGGCAGGCCTATGGAAAGAAGAAACCGAAAAAGAAGAACCAAGAATGAGCGAGATTCCATTCTCTTCAGAAAGAAAACGAATGACCACAGCTCACGAAGTACACGGTGACGGCAAGATAGCCTACATGAAGGGTGCTCCCGAAATCATCTTAGAAAAATGCAACAAAGCCTGCACAAACGGAAAAGTACGCAAGTTAACTGATGAAAAACGCAAACAAATACTGGCAGTAAACGAAGCCATGGCAATACAAGCGTTAAGAAACCTGGGCTTCGCATACAAAGAGTTGCCCAAATCCACGAACTCTATAGACGAAGAGGATGAAAAAGACTTTGTTTTCTTGGGCATAATGGGAATGATTGACCCTCCACGGGAAGAGGTTAAAGACGCTATTTACATGTGTAACAAAGCCGGAATCAAAGTCGTCATGGTTACAGGCGACCACAAACTTACCGCTGTAGCAGTGGCTAAGGCATTGAATCTCGTAGGTGAAAAAGAAGGCGAAGATGGAAAAGTCTTGACTGGAGTAGAACTGGACAAGATCGGCGATGAAGAATTCGGAAAAATGGTTGAGAATCTTGCGATTTATGCAAGGGTTTCTCCTGAGCACAAGGTTAGAATTGTGAAAGCTTTGAGAGACAAGGGGTATGTGTGCGCCATGACAGGCGACGGAGTAAATGATGCTCCAGCCTTAAAGATGGCTGACATAGGTATAGCCATGGGAATAACCGGAACAGAAGTTACAAAAGAAGCCTCAGACATGGTTTTGACAGATGACAACTTCGCAACGATAGTGAGAGCAGTTAAAGAAGGACGTGAGGTTTACGAGAACATTAAGAAATACCTGACATACCTGCTCCAGTGCAACATCATGGAAATTCTAGTGTTATTTATCGCCATGATGCTAAGCCCAGAACCACAATCAGCCTTAGCGCTTACTACAATTCAGATTCTCTGGGTGAACCTAACTACAGATGGCTTACCAGCCATCGCCTTAGGCGTAGATCCTGGCGATCCAGACCTGATGGAAAAGAAGCCAAGAGACCCAAAGGCCAGCGTTTTCACAAGAAACGTGAAAATCTATTTGATAGCAGTCCCCATATTAACAACTGCCTTGATGTTGATTGGCTACTTCTATCATGAACCATGGTTGGGAGGCAAAAATCTAATAGAAGCTCGAACACAGTTATTCACGAGTGTAATTTTAGTAGAGTTAGCTATTGCCATAACCGCCCGTTCGCTGAGATATACCGTTTTCAAAGTAGGTGTATTCAAGAACAAGTTCCTTTGGCTTGCAATACTTTCTTCTCTAGGCTTACAGTTAATCGTGCTTTACACACCACAGCTTCACAGCGTATTCGACATAACCTATCCAGAACTTAGCGACTGGATAGTGGCGATAGCCTTCACATTGATAACATTTTTCAGCATAGAGATAGGCAAATTCATAACCAGCAGAAGAAGTGAGAGTCGAGAGGGCTAAGAAAAACTCACAATCAGAGTACATGAAGAGAGTTTTTTCAAAAAAAGGTGTGGATAATATGGGTGAGAAATTGGCGAATCCAGGACCCCTTGGGCTTATGGGCTTTGGAATGACAACGGTGTTGCTGAATCTGCATAATGCTGGTTTCTATCCCCTTGACAGTATGATACTAGCAATGGGCTTAGCCTACGGTGGACTAGCCCAAGTGATCGCTGGCATAATGGAGTACAAGAGAGGAAACACCTTCGGCACAGTTGCATTCAGCTCCTACGGATTATTTTGGTGGTCTTTAGTTGCTTTACTTATATTTCCTAAAATCGGTTTCTGGGATACTGTTCCGCCGTCTCCGCTTCAACCTGCATCCAACACTGCAATGGCGGCATACTTCTTTATGTGGGGTTTATTCACTTTCATAATGTTCTTTGGCACGCTGAAAGCAAACAGAGCTGTGCAATTTGTGTTTATGAGCCTAGCCATACTCTTCTTCTTACTGACAGCCAGAGATATAACTGGAAACACAGCTTTAGCAATAATTACAGGGTATGAAGGAATAATTTGCGGACTAAGCGCCGTATACACAGCACTAGCAGAAGTGCTAAACGAGGTGTATGGAAAAACTGTACTGCCAATCTGATTTTCACTGAAAATTAATCATTGTTTTTCATTTAAAACTGCACAAAACATATATAACCAGAATCTGGTTTAAGTCGCGATACCTATCTGGAAGGTTAAAAATATGCAGACAGAATCACTTCCGGTTGAATTAAGATATTGGCCAATAAAAAGGTACAGGGACATATACAAAAAGTCACTAGACGACATAGAGGAGTTTTGGGGGCAAGAAGCAAGAAAGCTTGAATGGTTTAGAACATGGGATAAAGTGCTTGACTGGGACCTACCATTTGCGAAATGGTTCCCCGGCGGAATGTTAAATGCCTCCTATCTATGTGTTGACAGACACGTGAAAACTTGGAGAAGAAACAAGGTAGCCATATACTGGGAAGGAGAAAAAGGTGAAGAAAGGACACTGAGTTACTCGCAACTTTACAGGGAAGTAAACCGTTTAGCATTTGCACTTCAGAAACTAGGCGTTAAAGATGGAGATCGCGTAGCTATTTACTTGCCAATGATACCAGAACTAGCTATTGCAATGTTAGCGACGGCGAGAATAGGCGCAATACACACTGTGGTATTTTCGGGGTTCAGCTCAATCGCTTTGGCTGACAGAATAAATGACACGGAGGCAAAAGTGCTCATAACGGCCGACGGCGGCTTTAGAAGAGGAAAAATTATACGATTAAAAGAGTTAGTCGACACGGCCTTAGAAAGCACACCCTTGTTGGAGAAAGTAATAGTTGTAAAGAGAACAGGTCACGAAATCGGAATGAAAGAAGGAAGGGACGTATGGTATCATGAAATCATAAGAGCCGCAGAAACAAATGTTCCTCCGCTGCCAATCGAAAGCACGCACCCACTTTATATTCTATATACATCAGGTACAACAGGCAAACCAAAGGGAATAGTTCACAGCACAGGAGGCTATCTAGTCTACATAAACTCCATATATAAATGGGTTTTCGACATACAAGAAGACAGCGTATACTGGTGCACCGCTGACGTAGGATGGGTAACCGGGCACAGCTCCATTGTTTATGCACCATTGATGCATGGAGCGTCCATAGTTATACATGAAGGGGCACCCGACTATCCAAAGCCTGACAGATGGTGGGAAATAATCGAGAAATATAAAGTAACAATCTTTTACACATCGCCAACAGCTATAAGGATGTTTATGAGATACGGCGAAGAATGGCCCAAAAAACACGACCTAGAAAGCCTAACAATATTGGGCAGTGTAGGAGAATCCATAAACCCAGAAGTATGGATGTGGTATTTCAAGAAGATAGGTGGAGAACGCTGCCCCATAGTAGACACTTGGTGGCAAACAGAAACCGGAGGCGTAATGATTTCACCAGCACCCGGCATAGGACTTGTTCCACTAAAACCCGGATCAGCGACACTCCCATTACCAGGCGTAGATGCCGAAGTGGTGGACGAGAACGGCAGGCCAACGTCTACAGGCGTAAGAGGCTATCTAATCATAAAGAAACCTTGGCCAGGCATGCTAATGACGTTGTACCGAGACCCTGAGCGTTATAAACAGGCTTATTGGTCCAGATTTCCAAATGCTTTCTATACTGGAGACTATTGCATGATAGATGAGGACAAATACTTCTGGCTCTTAGGCAGAGCAGACGAAGTCTTAAAAATTGCAGGTCACAGAATGAGCACCATGGAACTAGAAAGCGCAATTATTTCGCATCCAGCAGTAGTAGAAGCAGCGGTAATCGGCAAGCCTCACGAAATTAAAGGAGAAACCATCGTGGTTTTTGCCATATTGAAGCAAGGCTACGGCCCCAGCGAGGAACTTAAAAAAGATTTAACAGGGCATTTAAGAAAAACCATCGGTCCGGTTGCAACACCTGAGCAAATATATTTCGTTTCAAAGCTTCCAAAGACAAGAAGCGGCAAAATCATGAGAAGAGTTTTGAAGGCGCTGGTTTCAGACAAGCCAATAGGCGACGTCACCACGTTAGAAGACAAGGCTTCCGTAGAGGAAGCAAAGCGAGCGTACGAAGAATTCAAGAGAATAATGACGCAATAAGTTTATTTCTCTAATACTACAATCAAAAGAGTTAAGAAAACATTAGTTGGGATATAGCCTATGTCGTCCGAATTTTCGAGAGAAATACGAAAACTGGAGGTTAGATTTGGAGATTACATGAAAGCAGAGCAAGAATTTGTTGAACATGTGAAAGAGTGCATTAGAGTTTTCGGGGAGTTGATGAAGAATCTGGAGAAAAGAAACAAGACTTCTAGTTCCGACGAAATTGAAAAACTATCACTGCTTAAGACAGAGGCTATCAAATCTCTAAGTCAAGTGCTGAAAAGTGAAGGCAACATTGAACATGAGAAAAGCCATCTCTCCGAGTCTTACGGAGCACTAATTCTATGCCTAGATGAGGAAATCGAGAAAGCTCAGTCATAATTGATCTAGACACGTGATAGTACTAGCCGAGTAGAACTAACGTCAACTTCGATGATCTTGCAGTTCTTGATTTCTTTGGTTTCTCCAAGCACGTCTCTAACGATAACCTTGTTGCGTTCCATCTTCGCATAAACTGCGTCTTTGAATACGACTTCTTCGTTAAGGATTACGGTGAATTCGCACATTCTTCTTCCAACCTTAACTATAGTAAGTGTCAGCTTAGTTATAAAATTAGTTTTAAAAGCCATACAGGATGGTAGCTTAGATTCTCTTTTGTAATGGATTAACCCCTATATCTTTTAGTTTAGACACAAAGTTCATGATGATTTCGTTGAGATCACGTTTTTCATCAGGCGATGTCTGCTCTGTTCGTAGCCGTTCTGGCTCTATTCCGACAATTTTGAGCCATTTCTTTATTTCTTCTATTCTTTTCTCAGTAATTGAGGCGCCCGAACCAAAGTGGCAGTCTGAACCGTGACAGCCAATAAGTAAGACGCCGTCTGCCCTAGTCCAGAAAGCTTGAAGGACATGCAGTTGGTCTACCCTTCCTGTGCACCTAACTGGAACAACGTGAGCGCTTGGGTGTTCTCCAAGCTCGTCAATTTTTCCGTTCTGGCACCAGTTACAGATGAAAGCCAAAACATGTGGTTCGTTGCTTCTCCATGTCTTTGAAGCTTCCTTTATCGAAGCCAAGATTTTCTCGTTTGTGAAGTTGCTCATGGAAATTGCCATTGCTGGGCATTCAACCGCGCATGTTCCGCAGCCCTTGCAGAGTGCTTCGTCAACTTTTGCCACGGATTTCTCAACTTTTATAGCTCCGTATTGGCAGACTTTTTCACAGTTGGTGCATGCAATGCATCCATCCTTATCCACTAGCACAAGATCTGACTCGCACATGTCTTCGATTTGAAGGCATTGAGCACACGGTCCACACAACAAGCATCTGTGGGCTTCTTTTATGCCATTTTCCACACTGAACCCGAGTTCAACCTCTTTGAAATTTCCGGAGCGTTGGGGTGGGGCCAGACGCGGCACGGGTTGTCTAGGCTTTTTCTCTAGCAGTTTTTCGTCTGTAACCCATGTCGTTTCGGAGATCTTTTCCTCTCTTCCTGCTCTTAAATCGAGGCCCCTGAGGTAGCGGTCTATGGAAACTGCGGCCTTCTTGCCTGCAGCTATGGCTTCTATCACTGACGCTGGTCCTGTGACAACATCTCCTCCAGCGAATACTCCGGGCATTCTTGTTTCAAGTGTGACAGGGTCAACTATAATCCTGTTTCTTTTTGTGATTTCAACTTCCTTAGGTAAGAATGATGTGTCTGGTGTTTCCCCTATTGCCAGTATAACTGTGTCAACTGGCACTGTGAACTCTGAGCCTTCGATGGGTACTGGGCGTCTTCTACCGGAGTCATCTGGTGGTCCTAAATTCATCCGAAGGCACTCTACTAAAACAAGTTTCCCATTTTTGCCAATGAATCTTTTTGGGGAAGCCAGGAAATGAAGGTTAACACCTTCAAGCTTTGCCTCTTCAACTCCCTGGTGATGCGCAGGCATCTCCTTCTCTGACCGTCTATATATTATGGTTACCTGACTGGGACCTCGGCGCTTTGCAGTTCGGGCCACGTCAACGGCGACGTCTCCTCCGCCTATGACTGCCACTTTGTGTCCAAGTTCGATGTGCTTGCCAGACTTTACGTCTCTTAGAAATTCAAGGGAGTGGAGAACGCCATCTAGGTTTTCTCCTTCGATGTTTAGTTTTAGGCATTGCGGGGCACCGGTGGCTATGAAGACTGTTTTGTAGCCTTGATTGAGCAGGTTGTCTATCGTAATGTCTTTGCCTACTGTGGTGTTTGTTCTTGTTTCTACGCCTAAATCTATAACGTATTGGATTTCGATGTCGACTACTTCCTTGGGCAAACGATATTCTGGTATGCATTCTCTTAACATGCCACCGAGTTTGGAAGATCTTTCGAAAATCGTAACAGGATATCCCATCTTGACAAGTTCGTAGGCTACTGTGAGCCCGGCGGGGCCAGAGCCGATTATTGCTATCTTCTCGTTGTATCTTGTCAGTATCGGACTTGGTTTCTCTTTTTCTCCCATCTCAACCTCATAGTCTGTAACGAGCCGTTTCAGGGCTCGTATGCTTAGCGACTCATCTATGTCTCTTCGTATACATGCTTCCTCACATGGACTGAAACATACTCTACCGCAAATCGCTGGAAGGGGAATGTACTTTCTTATGACTTCCACGGCTTCTTTGAATCTTCCTTGGCTTATGAGGGCTATGTAGGCTTGGATGTTTATTTCTGCAGGACAAGCCTTGCGGCAAGGAGGATAACATTTTTCGGCAAGGTTGTGAGAGGGGGGCATAATGCTAACCTCAAATTGTCTTTAAACTGCGATCGTGAGAACTTTAAGGGATGCAAAGCCACGAATATTAAACTTGCGTCTTGGTTATAGGAATTTTTATATTGCTGGTTCATGCTCATAAGAGGTTCTTCAGAGGAAGCTTTACATCTTGATTATTGTCCAGCAGAAACCGCTTGAAAGAATTTTTGAAATGACCGGAAATCTTGAAAACCTGCTGATAGTGGGTTGCGATGGATGCGCCGCTATAGTACAGGCTGGTGGGGAAAAGCAGGCTGAGATTTTGAAGAAACTGCTTGAAATGCGCAGAAAACTGGGAGGCAGAAACGGCTCGAAAATCAAGGCAATTTCGATTTTGCGCCAATGTGATAGGCAGATAGTTGTATCTTCACTTCATCCGCTAGTAGGAGAATATGACGCCATTGTTAGCTTAGGATGCGGAGTTGGAGTTCAAACACTTGCAGACTTGTACTCAAACAAGATAATCATTCCAGCAAACGACACGATGTTCATCGGAATGCATGATACGAAAGAAGGGAAGTTTTATGAGATGTGTCGAGCATGCGGAGACTGCATTCTATTCGAAACAGGGGGTATATGCCCGATAACTAGATGCGCTAAAAGTCTCCTTAACGGACCTTGTGGAGGACAAGCAAGCGGAAAGTGTGAGGTCGGCGGAGGGAAAAACGACTGTGCTTGGATACTCATTTACAACCGCCTAAAAGAGAGGAACAAACTTGACTTGTTCAAGAAGTTCAGGATCCCTCGGGATTATAGGATTTCAGAGCATCCACGGGAACTGGGCGGCGAGGTATCAGAGAAGAAGGAACCTGCTAAAGCGGAGGAGGTTGTTGGAGGGACATACGAGCGGGTTGCGTATAGTGAGTTGATGAAGCAGATACTTGAGGGTAAGTTTGTTTTTACTGGTGAGCTTGAGCCGGTGAAGACGACAAATCTTCGTGAGGTTATCGAGGGGGCTAAAATTTTGAAGGGTCATGTTGTGGCCGCTAACGTTACTGATAATCCTACGTCTTTTGGGTATATGAATGCTCTTGTGCCCTCTTATATGATTCAGAGGGAGGTAGGTTTGGAGGCTGTTTATCAGATGACTACTCGGGACAGGAATCGTTTGGCTTTGTTGTCTGATGTTTTGGCAGCTGGTGCTTTGGGGATCAAGAACATTCTGGTTTTGACTGGTGATCACACTACGATTGGGGACACGCCTGAAGCCAGGCCTGTTTTCGATTTGGATTCCGCGACTTTTACGTACATGATGAGAAAGGTGATAGATGAAGGCGTGGATTTGAAGGGCAATAAGATTGAGGATCCGCCAAAGTTTAATATTGGTATTGCGGGTGCGCCGAATGCTGATCCTTTGGAAGCTGAGATTTTGAAGATTGAGAGAAAAGTGAAGCTTGGAGTTGATTTTATTCAGACGCAATGTGTTTACAGTGTTGAGCAGGCTAAGCGGTTTTTGGATGCGGTAGAGTATCTCAAGACGCCTGTTTTGATTGGTGTTGCGCCGTTTAAGTCGAAGGCTATGATGAATTGGATGATCAAGTTTGTGCCTGGGATTAAGGTCTCGGAGGATGTGGAGCAACGTCTTCTCAGGGCGAGGGAGAAGAGTAAGGAGGCGTTTCGGGAGGAGAATGTTGAAATCTTTGGAGAGCTGGTTCGCGAGATTCGCAAGACGACTAGTGCTGCTGGGATTCACATGATGGCTATTGGTTTCGAATGGATTGTGCCGAAAATCATTGAGATGAGCGGAACAGCCTAGAACACGGCGTTTCTGTGTATATCTGGAATTAATAGTTGTAATTCACATTTGTTTATTATCTGTTTCAATGTAGTATTTAGTGAAAGATGAATGTAGATGTCTGAAAAAGGTGAGAAGTCCTCAAGTCTCGACATTTTTCAGCTATTGGAGGAAACAACAGAGAAAGAGAAGAAAAAGCAGAGAGAGGAGCTTCTCGCACCTTTAGGCATAGAGGAGTTCTTTGTTGATGGCAGCATATCCATTAACAAGCGAACTTGTCAGGGAGTAGAATGCAAGCTTTGCATAGAGGCATGTCCCACGAACGCTTTGTTTTGGAGGGCTGGAGAGGTTGGGATAACGCCGGAGCTTTGCATCTACTGTGCGGCTTGCGTATTAAGCTGCATAGTGGACGACTGCATGAAAATTGTGAGGGAAAGGTCAACGGGTGAAGTTGAAAGCTTCAGCAAGCCAACGGAAGTAATGGTGCTTCTACATTGTATTAATGCCAGAAAACGATTTGAAAGAGCACGAAATCTCTTTCCAAAACCAGAAGACTATATCAAAAGGTATGAGCCAATACCGTAGAATTTATTGGAGGATTTTTATCGCAATACGGCATACCCCCCCCTTATTTTTTTGTTCTCTCATCTTTAGGCAATTTAAAAAGCATTACAGGAGGCTCTTTGAAAAGGATTGTTGGACGGATAACTCATTTGATTATCAGGGTGTTTTGGGCTTGCACGTTTTTATAGAGGTCATTGTTTAGATTTCTTGAGTGTTGGGTTTGAAGCTGGCTAGTGATGAAGAAATATTAACGTTGATCTTCGTTTACAGCGGGGAATATGCAGAACGAGTGATAAGGAACTTGATAAACGACCCGAGTTTCTGCAAATCCTGTGGTCTCCACTGCGACTTCTGCAAATATAACGTGTACAGCTTTGTTCATTGCATTCGGGCTGCGATTCAGCTGCCAGACCCGTCTGAACTGCCAGCCTTTATAGATTCTCCTGAAGAGTACATGCCTAAGAAGATTCCGAAGGCTGATGTTTGCGTGGCGTCAGGGCTGCATAAAGACCTGCTGTTAGAATTGCCAAGTCACCTGCAAAAAGTTGGGATTAGAGGGCTGATTGTGCCAATAGAAGATTTCGTTGAAGTTCCGTCAGGTTTGAGAAAGCAGGTGGAAGAAAGATGTCAAGAACTTGGATTAGAAAATGCTTTTCCGAAGCCTTTCTGCTCGCTGGAACCAGCAGTAGATAAGCCATTAATTTCGAGGTTTGCAACTGAATTGAAAATTGGAAGGCCCTCTTTAGGGATTTCTACTGCAAGAAGGGGTAAGTACGAGGTTATAGACTCTACGATTGTCAAGCGAAGCGCTCCATGCGGGTCCACATGGTATGTGGCGAAAAAACTCGTTGGGGTTAAAACGAGAAGAGGATTTCTCTGGGATGCAGTTGCGAAAGCCCACCACAGCTATCCGTGCACTGCGACGATGGGAGTAGACCCAGAAACGAAGGAGCCGATACTTCACATTGGAGGCTTCATAATAAGAGAAGAAGTCGAAAAAGCACTAAGACTTAGTTGATTGCAGCAATAAATTGTGTGGGTTCTTTCAGAAGATTGAGTATTGTCTTAACAGTATTGCAAACTGAAATTGTGGAGAATTCGATCTCGCGAAGGTTGGCCTGTGTGCTGTGTACTACCCCCCCTTATATATAGATACGCGATGTAAATATTCAACCTTTGATGTCTTTGTTCTGAAGAATATGTTTTTAATGTGTTGCGCGCGATTTTGTTTAGGCATATACGGTTTTGGCGGCAAGTGCAACTCGTCTTAGGCATTCAAGTGCGCATTCGTAGGTTGGGTATCCTTTCAGTCCGCATTCTGGACTTGCATATGGGACTCTTTCTGGACTGTATCGGTTGGCAATATCTAGTATACGTTTTCTTATCAAAGCTGTGTTCTCAAGAAAAGTTGTGGCGTTCAGTTCTCCGTTCAAGATCTTTTTCCAGTTTTCCTTGATTTTCTGGTTAATGTCTGCGTTTTGTTGATGTGACGTGGTTGCTTTTTCTCTTATCAGTTCGTCAAAGTTTGTTGTGCATGCGGTTGCCTTTAGGAACTTGTCATAAGCTTCTAAGAGCTTCTTTGTCTCTTTGCTTTGGTAGAGGAAGTTTTTCATTCCGGCCTCTACAACGTCAAGTGATTCTACTTCCCAGAATAGCTTGTCAGCTGTGCTGTGGAGGTGTATACATGTATGGGCGGAACTGGAATTGGTCTTGCTGATGCGGGTGATGAATTCCCAGGCTTTTCTCAGGTTTTCTCTTCCCTCACTATCGGGATCTATCAACGGATCATTCAGAAATCCAAAAATAGGTTCATCCACGGAAATCAAACTGACTCTTCCATGTTTATCGTTGAAAACAGTATTTTCAAGGAGTTGGGAAATTATGCGGGCAAGCCTCAGAAACAGACCCGTGTCTCTAACTGCAAATTGAGAAGACAGTGTGTATGGTCCTGTCACGCAAACTCCGAGCTCGAAAGAGTGACCAAGTACTTCAGAAATCTGTCTTGAGTTTTGCTTGATTACCTTCACTTCTGGTATGGATTTTCCTGTTGCTTTCAGAGACATATCTCTTGATTCTACGTATCCCTTCTTGAGCTTCTCAATGCCATCAATAAGTCCTAAGAACATAGAGTTCATGTCTCTAAACTGAGGGTAATAGGGAATGTTGATGCCTGTTTGAGCCTTATCAAGAAAGCTTGTGACGACTTTCGAACGAAAATGACTGCTTGCATCATCACTACAAGATGATCCAAACTGTGATGCTCCCTCCAAAAACTTTGCAAAGTTCCCAGAAAAAGGCAAACTACCTACGTCACAAGACTTAATTTCAGGCATTTTTTCCTTGCAATCCTCTTTTTGCAATTCAAAGATGTTATGAGGTTTTTCAACCTCGCAATTTAAAAACTCTTGCATGTTTAGAATTCGACAACTCTATTTCAACAATTTTTTTCTGACCTAAACATCCTAGGCACCATAAAGCAAACGGAAGGACACGCAAGGGCGCGCATTAGTAGCTATGGATTCTTTTTGATTCAAAAGCAAAACGATGAGTTCCACGCGCGTGATTAAAAGAAAACTACGCTTGTGTTTGCCATTTTTCTTGTAGGTATTTTGGTATGTCTGATGAGTCTCTTGGTCCAACGAGCACTTCCCAGCCACTTAGTTCTTCAATTTCACCGCTTAACCGTGCTGCCTTCCCCGGAATTATTAGTTTTCTATGCTTAACCTTGCCTTCAACTCCAGACTCTTTTATGGCTTCAGCAGCATTCTCCGCCGTCAGTTTTCTTCCAGCAACAGCACTGTCCACCGCTATGCCCTCAGTATCCACAACTATCAAGTAGCCACTCACCTTCCCCGATTCAATGTCCGAAGCCACAGTATAATACGTCAAAGCAAAGTTAGTCGTCATCATCACTGGCGAATTCTCATCCGCTGTTCCAAACACTCTCAAACCAGGCTCAACAGCCACAGGCTTCCTAGGATCCGTGTAAATATTCTGTCGCAAAACGACGTTCGGAAGAAGACTCCAACCATCAGCACTATGCACTACTATAACATCCGCGTAACGAACAACCAACATAGCCGCCAAATAAGCCTCATTCCACTTAGCAACCTCCTCCGGAGCCTCACCCCTGTCCATCCAAGCAACCATAGGCACACCAATCGTCGGAAAACCCAAAAGCTCATCCCCACCCTTACAAGCAGCCCTCCGAATCATCGTAAAATTATTCAAAGTATCACGCAGACCATCATCCGCAAAAGTACCCGGATCCAGAACAAGATCCTCAACCCCATAAGCCAGCAAAGTCTTCACCAAAGACTTCAACAGCTTCAGATCATTCGGCGCAAAAACCGCAAGCGGACAACCATACATCAAAGCAAGCTCAGCCATCTCCCTCCAATTGTCCTTTGTCGCCGCATACAAAAGCGGCCTAGACTTCTGAGCAGCCATCAACCCAGCTTCAAGAACGTTTGGATCCAGTGAACACAAGATGAAAGGCAGATCAGTGTTCTCAACAACCTTCTTAACTGTCGCCTTAAACTTGTCCGGGTCATTCGACGTAGATCGCACAGCAATCATATCAAGCTTTAGGGTTTGCCCAATATACTCAAAGTTAAACTCTCCTGTCCTCTTTATTCGATCCAATATTTCCTCTTCAGCCATCTCATCAGTAACATCTATTGCCACTGCCGTTGGATTGAAATACGCAAATTCATGCCGGTACATAACAAGTTTTCCGCCGATTTTAACAGCCTTGTCCCCAGTGCCAACAACAACCTCTCTTATGGCAGGGGCAAGCATCTCCCTCAATTGTTTGTAGCCCTTCTCATACTCCTTTTTCAAAAGCGGAGGACAATTATCAACCGAAACTTCACGGTTCACAACCTTCGTTGCGAAAGCCATGCAGTTCGCTTCGCCGCATTCTTTACAATTCGTTCTAGGAAGCAGCTTGTAAACATTGATCGGACTTAGCTCTCTAATGCCAATCTTTCCTTTAATCTCTCTTTCAGTCATACAGTTTCACGTTCCCTAAACTTTCTTGGAAACCCATTGAACAAGCTTGTCAGCATCGCCAGAGCTTCCACTCCTCAGTCGATTGATTACATCTTTCAGAGTTTTCACCGCAGCTGGATGCATCATCATAAACAAGTCCACACCAGCAAGCAAAAGCGTTAGAGCAGTTGTCACCTCCCAAAGCGGTCCCCTCAACTCGCGGGGCTCCCATTCTGGACCCATTTTCAGCCATGCCTCTCTTGCCGCCCAAGCGTTCGTTGTTCCAGAAGACATGGGATGCGCCAGTTCAGGATCTCCCATCAAAGCCGCGAGCCTAGCCCTCTCCATATTAGTAAACGCATAGTCAAGACCATAACCCAAAGCAGCAGTCGTCAAGTCCATGACTATTTCCTCCTTCGGTATGAACTCGTAGAGTTTGCGGTTAAGCTCCCTAGCCAAGTTCAAATCCATAGGAGTAAAGGACAGCGCAACGTGTCCGTATTTCTTGACGAATTTCGCACACTTCTCAATATCCATGTCCCTAGTTATCGAATTTATCAAAAAGCGCTCTCCAGCAAACGTTTCAGAAACTGCTTCGAAGACATCTGCATCCTTCTTTGGATCCCCGCATCCTCCAATCACTAGGGGAACATCCACCGCCTGAGCAACATCCTCCACGGTTTTCACTGCCTCTTGAGGCGAACTGTCCTTTAGAAGAGGGTCGATGCTTATCAGATGAAGCGTCACAAGATCAGCCCCAAACTTTTCAACTGCAAGCTTGGCCCAAGCCGCAGGATCTTCCAAAACTTCCCTCAGATGCATCTTAACAGCCTTAGCCAAAGGAACCTTCATGTCAAAAACATCCAAGGATATCACTGGAGGATGAGGCGTCGGTCTCTCAAAAGTGTAAAAAGCAGGCGTAGTTTCGCCCCCAACAATCACAGACTTTCCACGGGTCCCACCTTCGCTCCTTGTAGCTCCGAGTTTCACCTCAACAACCTTGCCCGGGTAAGTCTGAACAGGCGGAGCAAACTCAGCCTCAAGTAACTTAGTAGGCTTAGCCCTCACTGGCGGGGCAACTTTTGCCGGAATGGCTCTAGGAGCCGCAACAGCACCTGGCTGTAACCATATCTCTAGGTCTCCAACATCCATCTCGAAGTCTTCAAGTTCCACTTCCTGAAGCTTCGCTAGAAGCTCCATCAAGCGTGGGCTTAGCTTCAGCCCTAGAGACTCCTCTTCCTTCTCGGTTTTTGGCAAAGTTTTCACCTTTTCTTGGGTTTTTCGCTTTTCACTCGGCGGATGATGACTTTCTTGGCGTAGATTTTTGCGTCTTTAAGGATTATTTTGAATCCGCCTGCAGTTATGGGTATGGTTCCTGCTGTCGCAACGGGCATCAGTGGGGCTTCTTCTCCTGCTTCAGCAGGGACCGCTTCTTCAACTGCCACAATTTCTTCTTTCCATTGTTCTACAACCGGGTGGTTTCGCTCCTTCAAGAAGGCCTTCAACTCGTCAATCGTTTTTGCCTCTTCCTCAGTAGCAACTTTGTCAGCAAGTTCGACAGGAATGAAATCTTTAATCCTTTCTTTCACTTCTTTGGGCATCCAGACTACGCGGTTCCATCCGCCGTCTGCTCGCAGAAACTTTGGAGATCGCATGTACTCGATTGATATGCCATGGAATCCATCTACTTGACGTCCGCCAGCTGTAGAGTCAGCAAGTGTTGAGAAGGCTAAACCGTTCACGGTTACGTCTTTGTAGCCTCTGTGCACAATGCCGAAGCCATCCACCTCTGGAACGTAAAATGCTACAGCTTCAAAACAGCCGCATGAAGTGTGGGGATAGCCGAAAGCCGTGTAGAGGCATACCTTTGTGACTTCACCCAAAGTCTTCTGTTTGGCAACTTCGTTCACACCAGAGTATTCTCCCTTAACCGGATCAAGCAGCTCTCCCTGTTCAATGGCAAATACAGGTCCCTTAGGGTCTATGCGTGCTGCTGCTCTTCCGTCAAACCAGCTTATGGCCCCGCAGTTTGAGTATCTCTGAGGTGTGATTACGCAGACATGAGTTGGCGCGAAAGACTGACACAGAATACATCCATAGAACTTGTCAACTTCCTCGTCCTTCAACCCTCTGGCTCTAGCGTCTCTTGCCTCATAGATCTGCAGAGCTTTATCGTAGATTTCCTTCACCTTCTCTGGGTCAGTGATGAAGGTTACCTGCAGCTTCTCAATTATCGGTAGCTCGCTCTTGAAAAGTCTCTGCAAAATCTTTCCCATGTATTGGAACGAGTTCAAGCCTTTTTTGAATGATTTTTTGCTGAGTCTCACAAAGATATCGTAGCGCTGGTTCAGGTGCATCATCCCTTCGATGAAATTGCAGTATTCGTGGATTCTACGTTCGACAACGCCTTCAAGTTCTTCTTCAAGTTCTTTTCCAGCCACCTCGATGTAGATGCCAAGTGCATTGCTGCTTCCTTCTTTCATATCCTTGATGTCTGGTCCAACCACTGTCACTTTTCCATCTTCAACTTCATCCAGGCTCTTGACCCTCACAAGTTCAAACTTGGTTTCTACGCGTTCTCCTCCAAGCTGAACCTGCATATCCTTGTATCGAATTCTCTCTCCCTCGTAGATTACGCCTACTTCGACCGGCATGTCTTCAAACATGGACATCTTTTCACTCTCCTCCTAACTTATTCACTATTATTTCGAAACTCTCATTCCAATCCTTAACAGAAAGGTTTGGAAACGACCAAGTCGCATGAGGATTATAGAATCTGTCTAAACTTATGGTCTTAAGGCTTGTGGAAAAATGCTTCAACCCAGCCAATATCACGAACTCCATATAGTATGGGAGTCCCATAAACAAAGCAAGATCATACGGCCCCTTTCCATCCAGCCCCTTCCATTCTGGATCTGTAAGCCTATTACCAATATCCATTGCGGGCATTGAAGTTGCGGTTTTTAAATCCCTCTTGATAAATTCACTTATCGTATGGGCTGTAGCAACAATCGGGACTCCAGCCTTCTTACTCATGTGAATTGCGTAGTCAATCATCTTGACATCATCTGAGTAGTCTTCGGCGGCATGGTGTCCAACGATGAGGATGGGCCGCTTGGCTCTCTTCACCATTGCAACTACTACTTCTGGCTTCAAGATAAGGAGAGCCTTTTTAGGTCCAGCAATCTCAGCTGTTTGCCAAGGTTCTGCTTTAGCGCTCATTTCATTCACCCTTCCTCTTTCTGATAAGCCTACGAAGAAGCGTTGGGTCTGGGATTCTCATTTCTTTCCATCCTTTCTCCTCTAACATCTTGAGAAGCTCATTCTTCATAGTGATGGGCACGTCGTTCTTGTTCCGAACATATAGGTGTATGTCGTCAGGCATGACACCGTATAGACGCTTGTGAAGATCGATATAGTGGGTCAGCTTTATGGCACGGCCTTTTGAGGTGTCGTTGGGTCTCATGCAAAGCTTCGCTATTAGCACCATGGCTTCTTCTTTTGTTTCCGCCGTCGTGAAAAGATGCTCAGGAGCTGGACCCACATAAACCTTGTCGCCAGTTCTAGCATCATACACACACCAGTCTTTCTCTCTGTCTTTTCTGCCAAGAAGCATGCGTCGATACTTGGCTCCGTGGGGTCCAACTATCACAGGAATTCCAAGCCTCCAAAAGCCTGCAGCTATCGAGGCGGCTTTCTGAGAATAAGCTCCCCAAGCAAGACCCACAGCTCCAACTCGATTATGGATGTAGTCAGCGATCTCCTCGTAATTAGCGCGCAGTTTTCTCTTTGCGAAGATATTTGCGATCTTGATGGTTGCTCCAGCTATATGGGAATTCGAAACGCATGAACCCACATTGACGATGCCACCGGCATTAAAGGCGCCTGGATATTTCTCGTAAAGGGTCTTTCCTTCCTCATCCTTGACCATGGCTATAGACATGGCTGCACACCCAGAGGTGACAACGATGAACCTGCGCTTCGCGAACTCCTCAGCGATCTCTGCAACTTCCTTTCCACCATGGGGATAATTGGCGCATCCTACAATGGCTACAACGCCAGGAATATCACCGAAAACTATCGGTTGCCCGACTTCCCTTATCTCAACGTCTTGGATTGCACCGCGTCCAACCCGCATCTTAAACTTCTCCTTGGCCAATTGTTTTTCTCCGGCCTTAACAAGGAAGCTATGTATGGGGAAATCATTCGGACAAGCGCTGTCACAACGGGCGCAACCGACACAACTTTCTAGAATTTCCGCAAGTGGGTTAAGATCTCCCTTAGCTGCCGCTTTCATAGCTTCGGGTATGGGTTGATCGTTTGGGCAGGCTCGCCTACACTCTTTGCATTCAGTGCATTCTTGTGCAGCTTTGATGACTTCTTCTATTTTTGGGATAACCTTGAATTTGTTTCGTTTTGGAGCGACCTTCATGACAGTTTCAACCGCAACTTCCCCAACCTTGTCCGGATCCAAAATTAACACTCCAGGAACTTTCCCTTCCGCAAGGTCTGATATCGCTTCTTCCGATGGGCTTTCGGTTCTATTTCCCAGGCCCAAGCAATTTTTCGGACTTGAAGCGATTACTGGCGTTTTGACTTTTTGTGCTTCAACTAATGTATCTGCCCGAATGCATTGTTCATCAACGACAATTAGATCAGCTAACCCACTTCTAATGTAACGCAGTTGCCAAGATATGGGCCCGACTATTTTCGCCATGGAACTATACCTTGTTATGTCGTGGGCAGTGCAGCAAATGCCTACTACTTCAACCTTGTCCAGTAATCCTTTATCGGTTAGATAGTCGATTATCCCGACAGAGGATGGCACGTTATGACCTATGACTAGAATAGTGGGCTTGGAGATATCTGCGATGCCGAAGCCCAAATCAGTTAATGGAGCTTCAGGATCAGCTTTTGGAAAACCAAGAACTGAGGTCTGGGCTAGATCTGCGATTTCCATGCCGAGTTGATCAACCATTCCAACGTGGAGAACCTTGGATTCAAAATCTAGATTGCTTCCTTCCTGCCCCGTATGCGTAACAGAGAGACAATGTGTGACCTGTTCTTCGCAATAGTCGAGAGCTTCTTCCAAGTCTCTCAGTTTTTCAGGTTTGATCCCGCAGACCAATCGGGTCACTGGAGCCTCCACATCTATGTTTAAACCTCCCACGTCAAGGGGGCTGTTTGGACCATATTTTTCCATTAGGTGTTCTATGAGATGTCTTGCATGTGAAATATGAGTAGCAGCTCCAATACAGCAAGCCAGCAACACTATACGCGACTGCTGAGCCGCCATGTTCAAGCCACAAGCTCCGCGTTTATCTCCTGTTAGGTCGCATTTTCCGAACGTGCAGAGACAGCACACGTCGCAGAAGGGCAAATAGAAAGGCTTGTAACGTTGAAGAAGCTTCATGTCCCAATCTCTTAAAGTTGTCATTCCGGGAAAAGGCGTTGGCCCCATGGGTTCATCCCATTTTTCCTCAATAACCTTTCCAATAGCAAGTTCTAGATCCTTAATAAGCCCAAAATCACTCTTCAGTTCTTTAATCTTTACGCTTACTCGTTTCCTGGTCAACCACAACACTACCAAGATTTTGAAGATGTAAGGTTAACGGCAGATTATTTTAAGCTTTTCTAGAAATCTCTTCTAGATGCAAGGTTCAATTACCCAAGCAAGAATTTAGCTTAAAACATATCCGCCGAGCTTGCGAGTGTTGATTATGCTTTAGTATAACCCGCTTTCTCCATTATTTTCTTCACAGAAATGTATGATTGGGAATCTGAAGGTAAATTCAGCAAGGATTTTCCGGAAAGAACATATTCCTCAACTCTTTCATCGTAGGCGATTTTTCCCAAATATTCCAGTTGAGTAGCCTTTCTAGCTTGGTTCTCTAGGCGTTCTGGAAACCTAAAACCTCCGATTACATGGAAATTCTTGAAATCTATCTTGACTTCTTTGGCTACACGATACGCACGCTTAACGTGGTCAAAGGATTTCTTGGAAGGATCAATTATATCAAAGATGTCGTCAACCTTTGTCGAGATTTTCCGGTTTAGGTGTTCTAAGCCTGCTGGAGAATCGATAAGCACATACCTGTAGTTTCTGGTTAGAGATCCGAGAGCTCCTTTCAAGGCTGAGTCTGGCAGGCAGTAGCATCCTTCAATCCATTTTGTTCCTACAGCCATGAAATCGAAATGGTCGCCTTCGTACAAGCCTTTCTCCCATATTTTGCTTTCAATTCGCTCCGTAGGTGGCACACCAACAGTGGTTCCGCCTTCTTTCAGGAAAGTTTTCACAAGTAAATCTGAAATGGTCTTCTTTCCAACCTGTTCTAAGTCAATACCAACCATCTCGCCAAGGTTTTGGTCCGGGTCGACATCAACCAAAAGCATGGGAGTGTCCCCAATTTCAATGAAGTATTTAGTCATCAGAGCAACAAAGCTTGTTTTTCCAGTTCCACCGCGACCCATGGTGACAAACGTTTTCATATTACCCTTCATCTCATCTGTCAGTAATCTCCTTAGGCTTATTAGTTATCTTTTTTGCTAAGCTTCTCACTCAAATTTTGTATAACGCGCAAAGCAGCCGAATCCTTGTACTTAAGGGGGGTTTCTCCACGCATCTCCGCGTCCACTACATTTTGGTCAAAAGGCACAAGGTCAAGAATTGCCAAGCCGTTTCTTTTTGCGAAGTCTTTGACAGTTTCTTCTTGAATTTGGCTTCCTACCCTGTTTCCAACTAACAAGACCTGCTTTATACCTGCGCTCGTAGCTAGATTATGGATGTGTCTGGCAGTTTCTAGGGATTTCATGTTTGCATCTGCGACAACCAACATTGTGTCCACGTATTGTGCTGTCCCTCTGCCCAAATGTTCAACACCAGCCTCCATGTCGATGATGACCACTTCGTTTCGTTCCACGACCAAATGACGGAGCAAAGCACGAATAACAGAATTTGCTGGACAAGTGCAACCAGAACCCACAGACCGTACAGTTCCCATGACAATTAAGTTCACGCCAAAAGGGGTTTTTACCGAAAATTCATGGATGATATCCACCACTTTAAAGGAGAGCCGATAAACGCCCGGATATCCAGTGCTCGTTTTAGACTCGATTAACTCCTTGTTTTCCGATATTGGCACTATGCAGCGTGCTTCCTTCAATGGCAAACCTAATGTTAAAGCGAGATTTGGCGAAGGATCAGCATCAATAGCGATTGTCTTCAGCCCTTTACTTGCGAAGCAGTATGCAAGACCTCCAGCGATCAAGGTTTTGCCCACGCCACCCTTACCAGAAACTGCGATTTTCACTTCGTTCTCTCCACTTTCAAAGTTTTCTGTGCAGATAGGCACATACTGGCTATTTACGTTTTCTAGAGTATTCAGGCTCTTATAGTAATAGGTTCTTTTCCTTTAGTTCTATCAGATCGATTGCCTTTGCATTTCGGTGTCTCACAGGTCATATCCGCGAACTATGGCTTCTCGCTCGCCCCAAATCAATCGGGTAGACTATTAGCCTTAGTTTTTATTTTTTATGGGTAAAATCTTCTTATTGTTCTTGGGAAAGGTATAGAATCGATTATGTTTTCTAGGTCAAGCATCCAAGTGAGTAGTCTTTCTAAGCCTAATCCGAACCCTACGTGTGGAACTGTTCCGTAACGTCTCAAATCAATGTACCAGTCGTAATCTTCTTCTCTTAGGCCAAGTTCCCTAATCCTTTTGAGCAGTTCTTCTTTACTGTCTTCTCTGGCGCCACCCGTTGATATCTCGCCTATTCTTGGAACAAGCATGTCAGTTGACATCACAAGGTCTGGATTGTCTCTGTGGGACTTGCAGTAAAACGCTTTAATCTGCCTCGGATAAGCATAAACAAAGAATGGACCACCAAACTGTTCTGCTAAAACCTTCTCGTCTTCAAATCCAAAGTCTTCGCCCCACTTAATCTTGAAGCCTTTTACGTTCAGTTTTTCTATCGCTTCTGTATATGTGATCCGTGGAAAAGGAGTCTTAACAGCCTTCAACTTCGAAATGTCGGCACCTAGGCTTTCTATCTCCTTTTTGCAGTCTTCGGCAGTCTTCTGACAGATGTAACTGACAAGCTCTTCTTCCACGCGCATCAAATCATCCATGTCAGCAAAAGCCCATTCGGGTTCGATATGCCAATACTCAATTAGATGCCTTATAGTGCGACTTTTTTCAGCCCTAAAAGATGGAGCAACACAATAAACTTTTTCCAATGAATAAATCAAAGCTTCAAGATACAACTGAGCACTCTGCGTCAAGTAAAGCTGTTTATCAAAGTATTTTAAGCCGAAGAGGGTTGATCCACCTTCGCAGGCGCTTGAAATAAACATCGGCGGAGAAACTTCAATAAAGCCTTCCTTTCTGAAGAAATCGTGAACAAACCGCAAGACTTCGCTTCGCACTTTCATTATCAGATTCATTCTGCGGCTTCGAAGCCACAAATGACGGTTGTCTCGCAGAAACTTCTCACTTTCTTTACCCTTACCTTTGGTTATTGGGAAAGTTTCAGCTAAACCTATTATGGATAATTTTTCAACAGTGATTTCGTAACCGCCTAGCGCACGTTTATCCTGTTTAGCTGTGCCCTTGATCATCACAGAGGATTCTTTGGTCACTCTTTTGGCTTCAGCCCACGAAGGATTATCTCTTTTAACCGTGCACTGGATAATGCCTGAGGCATCACGAATAATCAAGAAAATTGTTTTTTTGCTTTCTCTTTTACGGTAAATCCATCCTCTAATGGATATGGGTTTTCCTTCGTGTTTTCCGTCTAGAATTTCTTGTATAGCCACGGTGGACATAGATATCATTCTCTTAACTTAACTTCCAAACCTAAATATTTACCTTAAAAGGTTTGTTAAACCTTTTTTGTTCGAGTTGAAAGAAAAGATAGTCAATGTTCGCATGGAACCGAATAAACAGAAAAAGAGGGAGATCTAGAGAAGCTCAACCGCGTGGGCTATCGTAATACCAATCTGGTATATCAGGTGTAGGGCAGGGCTTGTTGTTAACTATATAAAAAGATGGGGGGTTAGGGAAGTTCGATCTCCAGTATTGGAGATACGTCGTCCAGCATGTTCAGTTTTACTTTGCGGTTGGAAATGGTGTAGAGCACGTCTTCTATGTATAGTGAGCGTTTGACCCAGTAGCTTTCCTCGTAGATGCTCATTCCGTTTTTCAAGTGCGTTATTCTTCCTTTTAACACAAAGCCGTGGAATAGCGAGACATCAAAGACATACGCTCCTTGCCATATTGGTTCTCCATAGGCGTATGGAGGAACTTCGCCAGAGTATTTGCTTCTGTCTATTTTCGCTTCCAAGATTGGTATTACAAGAAGATTCTTTGATTTGTCAAATAGGAACGCTTTGTGGTCATATAGGACTGGGGAGTCTGAGCCTCTGTCACCTATTGTGACATTATCTATTTGTACTGGGTTTGTGACGTTGCTTACGTCGAAGAGGGACATCTTAATTCCTTGGTACCATGCAAAGTCTCCTTCTTCCGCTTCGACTGTATGTTTGCCTACACCGATTAGATGCGTTTCGTCGTAGGGATGCAGATAGTCTGAGTATCCTGGGATGTGCAGTTCTCCTAGAACTGATGGGTTGGTTGGCTCGCTTAAGTTTATCACGAACAATGGGTCGGTTTTCTTGAAAGTCACAAAATAGGCTCTGTTTCCCATGAATCTGGCAGAATGGAAGTTTTCACCAGGCGCAAGTCCTTCTAGCTTTCCAACCACGCTTAGGTTCATGTTTAGCACGTAGAGATTGGTTTGGGTGGTCCAAGTCTGTGTCCTTGTTGTTGTTTCGATTCTGAAGTAGTCGTTGTATTCATCCATTGAGAATTGGTTGCGCTCATGTCCGGGCACTGTGCCTCTGGCTTCGCATGTCATGTTACTGCCTTGTACACGTATTCGGTAGATAGTAGTGTTACCATTCCAGCTCCAGCCTCGATACGTCACATATATGTTGCTGAGTGAGACATACATATTGCACGTGCCGCCGAGCATGATTGGCAAGTAGACTGGTGACTCTGTTATGTTTTGCATGTTCATGGCGACGAATGTTGTGTACTGATAGTAGTCGTCTGTCGCGTTGAAGTAGCGGATTTCAGTAGGAGCTATCTGTATGACTTTCCCGTCAGAGTTGATTTCTGGAAGGTAAAGCGTTCCATTAACCAAGTAAGCTGCTTTGCTGACGACGAAGTAGACGTAGTTGCCGATCATTCTTGAGTTGAAATAGCTGCCTGAAATGATGAGGTCACGTAAGAGCAGTGGATTACCGGGATCACTGACATCATACACTTTCACGAAGGTTTTGATGTCAGCAACATAATATCTATCATAAATTGTTGGGAAGTGGTATTCTGATCCGAGAACTGCTAACTTGTCGCCGTTGACAAAGATTCCAATAGGATGCAGATCATCAAATGTTATTCTCGAAACTATCTCAGCTTGCGTCGGGGGATAAGCCTTCAAAATATAAGCCACGTTGCCAGACAGTACGTACATGTAACCCTTATTGTCAACCTTCACAATGTCTGCTTCGTCTACTCCTGCAACTTGGATGTTTGTGGTTGAATGTGAAGGAGCAGCGCTATCCCTGATTCCGCTTTCATAAAAGAGCGCGCTGCCAAGCGAGTCCACAAGCATTGCATCCTCAGGTCCATAAATCCAGAAGGGCCCTTGGTTTCTGGAGTTCATTCTTAAGAAGTTCTTCAGCTCCTCGTCGGACTGAAACGCTGAAAGAAGTGGAGATTGTGGCGCCGAGACTGGAGGAGCGCCTGGCGTATACTCAAGCTGGATGATGTTGACGTTCAAGATTACCGCGGCTAAAACTGAGGCAAGCAGAATGGCAGCAAGTCCGTAGATGAGCGCTTGTTTTTTGATTTTGCTTTCCATTGGGCAACACCTACTAGACTTGGAGTTTTCATTTTATTTTATCCTAATCTTTAGTACAGTTTGTCCAGAGATTAGAACGGTCTTAGGGACCATATACGGATTGCTTCGTACCAGAATATTGCTGAAACTATTGTTCCGAAGAGAAGAATGAATATGTTTTCTCGTGTGAAGCCTTGCATTAGAAATAGTAGATAAGTTATGAAGAAGGTTGTGGAGAAGACTGCGTAGAAGAAGTATTTTGGGAACAGAAGTTTTCCCAGCTTGACGAAGTGTCTGAGTACTCCGATTTTGACTTGGCTTACCAGAAAATAATGACCACCTATATCTTGTTTCTCCACCAAGCCTAATTCACGCAGTTGCTCAAGATGGTGATTTGCCACGCTTGGACTGCTAAAATGTAAGGCTCTTTGAACCTCGCGAACGCTCATTGGACGACCATTCTTTAGAAGAAGCCAGTAAACTTTCCAAGCTTTCCCGCGAAGTGCATAATCAAGCTTAGTTTCATCTTCCATAGTCAAGAGATAAACACGCCTTCTCTAACTAAATTGTTAAGTATGAAGCTTATAAGTCCAATTTCTAGAACAAAAGAAACGGTGTGAAAAAGAATGAAAATTGTGCGTTTAGAGGATGCAATTTCAGAAGCTAAAAGGCTTGCTGGAGAAAAGTTGGCTAGGGGAGAGGATGCTGATGAATTTGTGGAGATAAGTGAAGCCGACGGATTCAAACTCTATATTACAGCTGGAAAAACCGTCAAAGATGAGTTTCCATTTTCTTTTCATGAAAACCAAAGAGACGTTTTCATGTTGGTTCTTGAAGGGGAAATAGAATTCACATTTGAAAAAAGAGAAAAAACAGTAGTAAAAGCCGGAGAATGCTTTGTTCTGCCAAAACATTTGCAGCACCATTGTGTTTTCAATAAGATGACAATAGCGATTGAAGGAGTGTACGAGAAAGGACTCTAACATGACCGAAAATGACCAGTTTACTGAATTATACCCAAAATAAACGCCAGCAACCCAGTCATGAACCACAACAAAACCATTCTCTTCACTTTCCGAGCATTCTCCCGCGAATAATTTCTGAGAAGTGAAACAGAGGATGCCACAAGCCCAAAATCCGTTATAGCTACTAGGAGAAGGAACCAGATAGAAACACGATTCAGAAACCAAGGTAGAGGACTTAACAAGACAGCAGATAAATAAAACAATGTGGCAACAACTGCAGCTGTCTTTTCCTCGTAACGCACAGCCAAAGTTTGAACGTTCCTTATTCTGTCCCCTTGTGCGTCAACAATTCCCTTTGTTATTTCCCTACCAGTGTTTGAAAGAAAAGCCATAGAAGCGAAAATTAAAACATTTAACTCAATCGTATTAGTGACTGCCAGGCTACCGTAAATAAAGGGTATCGCTACACAAGCACTAACGAGAAAATTGCCGAGAAGCCCTGTTCGTTTTCCAACAGTCGCATAAGCTACGGAGACCGTCCAAGAGATTATGGCTGTCATGAAACAGAGAGAAGTGGCAAGAGTGTTGGTAGTATTGGTTAAAAATGCAGCTACAAAGCCTATTGCAGTGAGGACAGATGCAAAGACTAACGCTTCTTCTGGTTTGATCAAGCCGCTTGGAATCGGACGGCTAGGCTCATTAATAGCATCAATATCCTTATCGCAAAAGTCATTTATGACCATGGATGCAGCAGCCAACGTAAAGCCTGTGATAAAACCATAAACAAGATTTGAAAAGAGTATATCTTCGAAACTCTGCTTTGAAATGACTGCGCCGACTATTACTGCAAAACCCATCATCAAACAGTTTACTGGACGCATCAAACGCAAATAACCAACAGCTTTGCCCATAATCGCTCAAACCTTTGAATAACTCATAAGACTTCATTAAAGTTATAAAATTCACGTTTAGATTCGAAAGCTTAATACGTTTAATACAAGTTAATTCATTCCAAAAGTTTGGTGGCAAGCTTTTGCGTGACAATTATGCACCAGAAAGATTGAGAGTAATAATTCCGGTTGGAGGAAAGGCTAAGCGTCTGCTACCACTAACAGCAGAAACAAGCAAGGCATGTCTCCGCCTCTTAAATAGACTACTAATAGAATTTTCGTTAGTATCCCTCGCACTTCAAGGCATTCAAAAATTCATTTTCGGAGTGAAAGGCTACACAAACTATAGAGACTTACACGATTATTTTGGGTCAGGTTTCGGGTTTTCCGCGAGATACGGCATAACTCCTCGTGTTCATATAAAATATCAACCCAACGTAGACGACCTAGGTAGCGCAGATTCTGCAAGAATAAACATGGAATACTATAACGTTAAGGACCCAGTTTTTGCTGTGCAAGGCGACAACGTTTTCGACGTAGACGTGAAAGAGCTTGTAGATTTTCACGAAACGAAAGAGGCAATGATGACTATAGCATTAAGGAAAGTTGAAAATGTTGAAGGTTTAGGAATAGCGGACGTAAACAAGAACATGAGAATCTCAAGATTTGTTGAAAAGCCAACACCTAAAGAGGCTCCCTCTGACCTTGCTAACACCGGCTTGTACATGGTTTCACCTGAAATACGAAAAATATTCAAAGAAAAAGGAGTTAAGCAAATAATCAGAGAGCGACATCGTTTAGATTTTGGTTACGATTTCATTCCTTACTTAATAAAAACTGGTAGACCAGTGTACGGTTACACTTTAACGGGAAGCTGGTATGACATTGGTACACCGCAGCGTTACTTGGAAGCTATGCGAGACATGCTTGACGGTCGTTTTTCATCATTGACAGAATTCGGTGGAAGAATAAGTGAAGAAGCCAGAATATGGGTTCAGGGAGAAAGCAAAGAATCTATGAAACGGAGAAGAGAAATCATAGGAAAGATTAAACGAGAAAAAATAGAGATCAAAGGTTCTGTTCTGATTGGGAGACATTGCAAAATAGGCAATGACGTGAGAATAGTGAATTCATGCATTGACAACTACACAAAAATTGGCAAGGGTGTTACGATAGAGAACTCGGCGGTTATGGACCGAGCTATAATTGAGGATGCAGCGGAAATAAAAGAAAGCATTGTGGGAAGACATGTAACAATCCTTTCAAGCCAGAACAAACCCACGAAAATAGACTCAATCTCGGTTATAGCAGATGACGTGACAATAGCAAGAGGCTGCAAGCTGAAAGCAACAAAAATCTATCCACATCAATACGTAAAAGGAGAATTCATAAACCAGACATTAATGCCAAGTTAAAAATCTAAAAAAGTAACCTGCAGAGGGTATTCTAAAATGGAAAATTGGGAGTTGACAATCCTAGGTGCAGGTGCTGCAGGTTTAGCAGCTGGAATTTATGGAGCAAGAAGCGGACTAAAAACACTAATTTTGGAGGAAAAAATGGCTGGAGGCACAATGGCAGACGCCCCATTAATCGAGAATTATCCGGGTTTCCAAAGCATAAATGGACGCGAACTGGCACAGAAAATGGTGGCTCACTGCAGAGGTATCGGCGTGGAAATCCACGAACTTGAAAAGGTAGTCAGCCTAGACCTTGAAAGCAATAAGAAAATCGTGAAGACCGATAAAACAACTTACGAGGCGAAATCAGTCATATTTGCTTGTGGCACTCACTACCGTGAACTTGGTGTTTCAGGCGAAAAAGAATTTCGCGGAAGAGGTGTAAGCTATTGCGGAGTCTGCGACGGTCCGTTATTCAAAAATAAACGTGTCCTGGTGGTTGGCGGTGGTAACTCTGCTGCAATAACTGCCCTCTATGTTGCGGAACTAGCTTCTGAAGTTAAGCTATCGCATAGAAGAAGTGTGTTAAGAGCTGAGGAAGCCCTCGCGAAAGCGTTGAAGAACAAAAGTAACGTGGAAATTTTATGGAATACAGAAGTGAAGGAGATTAAAGGTACAGAAGTGGTCGAAAAGGCATCATTGTTTAATAATAAAACTGAAGAAACAAAGGAGTTAGAGCTTGACGGCGTCTTCATTCAAGTTGGAGAAGCTCCCAACAGCCAACTGGCAAAAAAAGCTGGAGTAAGCGTTGATGAGAAAGGCTACATCACAGTTGATATGCGACAACATACAAACATAGCAGAGGTTTACGCTGCTGGCGACGTTACAAATCACCCCGTTAAGCAGGTTGGAACGGCTGTTGGACAAGGCATCACAGCAGCTTTAGAAGCCTACGGCTACATCAGACAACCATACTACTACAAAGGATAATTCCATAGCTTGGGTCATGTTTGCACTATCATTGAAATGATTCTTTCTCACACGATATTCTTTTATAAGAATAAATGTACGTCTTTTTTCTAAAACATGTAGGTAAAGACGTGAGGAATTAGCTTTGGGTAACAATGCTGTACTTGTGGTTGGTGGGGGTATAGCCGGAATGCAAGCATCTTTGGATCTTGCTGACCGAGGGCTCACAGTCTATCTTGTGGAGAAATCTCCCAGTATTGGCGGGCGGATGGCTCAGCTTGATAAAACATTCCCAACAATGGACTGCTCCATATGCATTCTTGGACCTAAGATGATTTCAGTTCTTTATCACCCCAACATAACTCTGCTAACTTATTCGGAAGTAAAGGAAGTCAGTGGTTCAGCAGGCGATTTCAAAGTCAATGTGATAAAGAACCCTAGATATGTAGATGAGTCTAAATGTACTGGTTGCGATGAATGCACAAAAGTTTGCCCAGTTACATTGCCAAATGAGTTTGACATGGGATTAGCAAAAAGAAAAGCAATTTACAGACTTTTCCCCCAATCTGTTCCTAATATTTTTGCAATAGATAGAAGGGGAACTCCACCGTGCCGTTATGCCTGTCCAGCGAGCGTTAATGCTCAAGGCTATGTAGCGTTGATCGCAAATAGAAAGTTTAAGGAAGCCTACGATCTCATAAGAAAGGACTTAGTGCTCCCAGGAGTTCTTGGAAGGGTCTGCTTCCATCCATGCGAGAATGAATGTGAGAGAGGAGAAGTTGACGAACCCATTGCAATTTGTGCCCTAAAAAGGTTCGCAGTTGACTATGCAAGAAAGATAGAGAAAGAAAAGGTTGAGCGACTGCCGAAGAAGTATGAGGAAAAAGTGGCAATAATAGGTTCAGGTCCAGCGGGGCTTGCAGCCGCTTGTGAACTCGTTAGAATGGGATACCCTGTAACAGTGTTTGAAAAGGATTCAAAGCTTGGTGGAATGGTACGATATGCAATCCCAAATTATAGGCTTCCTAAACATGTGTTAGATGAGGATATCAGTTACTTGGTGGACTCTGGTGTAGAAATACGTACAAACACAACTCTTGGCAAGGATGTAACCCTTCAAGATTTGAAAAAAATGGGATACGTAGCGTTCTTGTTGGCTGTTGGGGCTCAGAAAAGCGTAAGACTTGGAATAGAAGGAGAAGATGTGGACGGAGTTTTGCACGCGCTGAATTTTCTGCGTAGTGCGAATTTAAGAGAAAAAATCAACATTGGCGATTCGATCGCAGTAGTTGGTGGCGGTGACGTTGCAGTGGATTCTGCCAGAACAGCTCTGAGACTTGGTGCAAAGAAAGTGACAATTTTCTACAGAAGATCAAGGAAGGAGATGCCTGCATATCAGCCTGAAGTCAAAGAAGCTGAAAACGAAGGAGTTGAAATAAAGTTTCTCGTCACCCCTAAAAAGATACTTGGTGAAAAGGGCAAAGTCACAGCTATAGAATGTCTGAAAATGGCGCTTGGTCCACCCGATGAAACAGGTAGAAGGCGACCCATCCCAATTGAGGGGTCAGAACACACTATCCCAGTTGATAACGTGATAATTGCTATAGGACAAACGCTTGATTCTTCAAGCGTCCCAGAAAAAATTCTGACATCTGGAAGAACGATAATAGTTGACCCCGTAACTTTTGAAACCAACATACCGGGCGTATTTGCTGGAGGAGATGCAACACTAGGTCCAGCATCTGTTATCAAGGCTATTGCATGTGGAAAAGAGGCTGCAATCTCAATTCACAGATACCTTAGAGGCGAAGACGTAAGGGCTGGACGACCTGAAAAGCAAATCAAAGCTAAAGAGGTCCCAAAGGAAGGAATCACCAAAAAACAGCGAAAGACTGTCCCAGTTCTATCTATTGAAAAGCGAAGGAAGAATTTCGAAGAAGTCGTGCTTGGATATACGGAAGAAATGGCTGTTGAAGAAGCTAACAGATGTCTCTCATGTGGAGGCTGTTCTGAATGTCGTGAATGTGAAAAGGCTTGCTCGGCACAAGCAGTTGATTTCAGCCAGAGGCCTGAAGAGATAACGCTTAATGTTTCAAGCATAATATTGGCCACGGGCTTAGAGCTTTATGATCCAGCGCCGATAAGCGAGTACGGTTATAAACGATACAAGAATGTTCTTTTATCACTGGAATTCGAAAGGCTCATCAACGCTTCCGGACCAACTCGCGGAGAGCTTATGAGGCCTTCAGATAACAAGCATCCCCATAGGATAGTTTTCATACAATGCGTTGGCTCAAGAACCCAGCAAAAGGGATTACCATACTGCTCCAGCGTCTGCTGTATGTACGCCACAAAAGAGGCAATTCTAATCAGAGAACACGAACCTGAATGTGAAGTTTACATTTTGTACATGGATCTAAGAGTGTTTGGGAAACGGTTCCAAGAATTCGTCAGTAGAGCCAGAGATCAATGGGGCGTCAAATACGTTAATGGCCGTGCCGCTTTAGTCATAGAAGACCTAGAAACAATGGATCTTTTGGTTCGATACGAAAACATCACACAAGGAAAAATAGAAGAGTTACGCGCAGATTTGGTTGTGCTTTGTCCAGCCTTAATTCCAAGAGAAGACAATAAACTTTTGGCGAAAATTTCTGGTTTAAAATTAAACGAGTATGACTTTTTCAAAACGAAAGACCCTTTGCTCATGTCTGTTGAAACAAACGTGGAAGGAATCTTTGTTTGCGGCTATTGTCAAGCGCCCAAGGATATTTCTGAGTCGGTTACGCAAGCCAGTGCAGCAGCAGCTAGAGCCGCGGAAGTGGTTGTATCCACTGTTGTGAGGGAATAGCCAGATGGAAACGGATAAAGAAAAACTGAGGATCGGAGTTTTCGTTTGCCACTGCGGCTTCAACATCGGTGGAGTGATTGACGTACCAGCGGTTGTGGAGTACGCCAAAACTTTGCCCAATGGTGTTTGCGCCGAAGAAGATCTTTACATGTGTTCATCCGCTGGATTAAGCCTCATCAAAGAGTGCATAAAGAAACGTAACCTCAACCGCGTTGTAGTTGCATCATGCACACCTGCAACCCATGAACCACTTTTCAGAAATGCATGTGAAGAAGCAGGGTTAAACAAGTACCTTTTCGAGATGGTCAACATACGAGAGCACTCCTCATGGGTTCACATGCACTATCCAAAAGAAGCGACAGAGAAAGCCAAAGACCTAATCAGAATGGCTGTCGCAAAAGCAAGCTATCTTAAACCGCAGATAGAGCCAGAACTCGAGATAACTGCTTCAGCACTGGTCATAGGCGGCGGAATAGCTGGGATGACTGCAGCTATGTCTCTTGCAAGACAAGGCTTCACTGTTCACTTAGTTGAGAAAGAAGCGGAACTTGGCGGAATGTTGAGACACTTGTATAAACTGCAGCCCACTGATCGTGACGCCTCAGAAGTTCTTCGAGAAGCGGTCATAGCTGTGAAGGCTAATACTAACATAGATTTGCATATGTCAACCCTAGTTAAAGAAATGGAGGGGTTCATTGGAAATTTTGGCGTAACGCTTCAAAAGAATGGTTCAAACGAACTTGAACAGATCAATGTGGGAACAATAATCGTAGCCACTGGAGCCGAAGCATTCAAGCCTGTGGGAATGTATGAATACGAGGAAAATGAAAACGTTATGACACAGCTCGAACTTGAACAGCTTCTGAAAAACGGCGAACTCAAAGAACCTAAAAAAGTTGTTATGATCCAATGTGTCGGGGCTAGAGAGAAAACTGGCAGAACATACTGTTCAAGAATATGCTGCACAGTGGCCCTCAACAACGCCCTACTCCTCAAAAAATTGTATCCAGATGTTGAGGTGAACATCCTTTTCCGAGACTTACAAACCTATGGTGAATATGAAGATTCTTACCGTGAGGCAAGAGCAAATTTCATCAATTTCATCCGTTATGATCAGGACAAACCTCCAAAAGTTGCCTCAAAACCTAATGGAAAGTTAGCTGTCACAGTTTACGACATGTATTTAGGCGCTGAGGTTGAAATGGAAAGCGACTTGGTTGTTTTATCAACGCCTTTAGTTCAGCATGAAGACGGAAGAAAACTTTCTCCTGTACTCAAGGTGCCTTTAGGTTCTGACGGCTTCTTTTTTGAGGCTCATCCAAAACTCAGACCTGTTGACTTTACATCAGAGGGCATGTATGTTTGCGGCACAGCTCACGGACCAAAAGATGTAACTGAAAGCATCGCTCAAGCCTGTGCTGCAGCCTCAAGAGCAGGTATTCCGATGGCTCTGGGAAAAATTAAGGCTGGAGCAGTTAAGGCAACAGTTGATAAGGACATTTGTGTCAACTGTGATGCCTGTGTGGTTTCATGCATTTTTAACGCGGTTGAAGCTGAATCCTTTGGACTGCCCAGTATTGTTGAGGCTAACTGCAAAGGTTGTGGTGTTTGTGCAGCAGAGTGCCCAATGGGAGCCATGCAACTCGTACACTTTACGGATGAGCAGATTGTGGCGGCAATTGAAGCACTTTTCAAACCGAAAAAGCTTGCGAGTTCAAGCGAAACTTTCGAGCCTATAATCTTGTGTTTTGCATGTCAATGGTGTTCTTATGGTGCTGCTGACCTTGCAGGTGTCTCAAGAATACAGTATCCGCCAAATGTTAGAATCTTAAGGGTTCCATGCAGCGGCAGAGTGGATGTGCTTCATGTTTTAAAGGCTTTTCAGAACGGTGCTGACGGAGTTATCATAACGGGATGCCACATTGGTGACTGCCATTACATAGATGGTAACTTGAAAGCCAAAGATAGAGTGGATGTGATGAAAAAATCTCTAGGAGCCCTTGGCATAAACCCTGAACGCCTCGAAATAGGCTTTGCCTCGTCCTCTGAGGGACAAAAATTCGCAACCATGATGACGAATCTTGTGGAGAAAATAAGAAAACTTGGCCCAAATCCTTTAAGGGTTAAGGGAGGAGGCGACTAACTTATATAAAATAGTAACAAAACGGGAACTGGTTCCTCACATTAACTTGTTCGAGTTTTCGGCTAAAGAAATTGCCGCGAAAACTAAACCAGGACAGTTTGTGATTCTGAGAATAGACGAGGATGGAGAAAGAATACCCCTCACCATTGCTGAGGCTAATGTTGGAAAAGGGACGATAACTGTGGTTTGTCACGAAGTTGGCAAGTCAACGAAACAGCTTGGAAATCTAAAGGAAGGAGGCTGCATCTCTGACTTGTTGGGTCCGTTGGGAAAACCCGCTAAGATTGAGAAATTTGGCACTGTACTGTGTGTTGGCGGTGGGGTGATGGTGGCTCCCTTACACTTTCAGGTTAAAGCTTTTCATGAAGCAGGTAACAAGGTCATTGGGGTTATTGGCGCCAGAACTGAAAGCGACCTCGTTTTTAAGGATGAAATGCGGGAAGTGTGCGATGATCTTTACGTGGCTACAGACGACGGAACAAAAGGCTACAAAGGATTAGACTTCCTTAAGGAATTGCTCAAAGAGAGGAAAATTGACCGCGTGATGGCCATGGGACCAGTTGTAACGATGAAAACGGTTTCAGAAATCACCCGTCCACACGGTATACCTACAATTGTGAACCTGATCCCTATAATGGTTGATGGTATGGGAATGTGTGGAGCATGCAGAGTAACCGTGGGTGGCAAAACAATGTTCGCTTGCGTTGACGGACCAGACTTTGACGGGCATCAAGTAGATTTTGAAGAATTGATGGCTCGATTGAAGATGTTCACTGCTCAAGAAAAGCTTGCCTTCGTTTTCCATGAAGAAGGAGGAAGAAAACTGTGAGCGAGCCTAAACCCAAAATTAAGAAAGAAGCTGTTCCCATGCCCAAGCAAGACCCAACAGAACGAGGGCACAACTTTAACGAAGTAGCACTAGGCTACGCAGAGGAGCAAGTTGTGGCTGAAGCTGAAAGATGCCTACAATGCGCAAAGGCTCCATGCGTAGATGGATGCCCAGTGGAAGTAGACATCCCAGCATTCATACAACTGATCAGAGAACGAAAATTTGACGAAGCGATAAGGAAGGTTAAGGAGAAAAATAGTCTTCCAGCCATCTGCGGCAGGGTATGCCCACAAGAACAACAGTGCCAAGCGAGTTGCACTATGGGAAAAATAGGTGACCCAATTTCCGTTGGAAGACTGGAACGATTTTTAGCCGACTGGGAAAGAAAACGGGGCTATGAAACTCCGCAAAAACCAGATCTCACTGGCAAGAAAGTGGCAATCGTCGGTGCTGGTCCAGCTGGGTTGACGGCTGCAGCGGACCTTTCTAAACTTGGATATGACATCGTAGTTTTTGAGGCTTTGCACAAACCTGGCGGTGTTCTCATATATGGGATTCCAGAGTTTCGGTTGCCAAAGAAAATTGTTGAAGCCGAGGCCAAGTACATAGAAAAGTTAGGTGTCACACTAAAAACGAATTCGTTGATTGGGAGATTGTACACTATCGGTGAGTTGCTTGAGCGGTTTGACGCGGTTTTCATAGGCACTGGTGCGGGGCTTCCGCGTTTTATGCGTGTACCGGGGCAAAACTTGTGTGGGATTTACTCGGCTAACGAGTTTTTGATTCGTATTAACTTGATGAAGGCTTATGATTTTCCGAAGTCTGATACGCCGATTTTTGTTGGGGAAAAGGTGACTGTTATTGGAGGTGGCAATGTGGCTATGGACTCTGCTAGATGCGCCTTAAGATTAGGAGCAAAAGAGGTGAAGATTGTGTATCGGAGGAGTCGGCAGGAGATGCCTGCTAGGGCTGAAGAGATTGAGAATGCTGAGGAGGAGGGCATAACCTTTGAGTTTCTGACAAATCCGAAAAGGTTCATAGGTAATGAAAGGGGCTGGGTTAAGGCAATCGAGTGCATAAGGATGCATTTGGGAGAACCGGACGCAAGTGGGAGGAGAAGACCCATACCCATCGAAGGCTCAGAATTCACAATGGATGTGAACACGGTTATAATTGCTATTGGTGGGACGCCGAACCCAATAATTCAACAGACAACCAGAGGCTTAGAAGTTACAAAACACGGCACAATAGTAGCTGATGAAAACGGAAAAACAAACATCCAAGGAGTCTACGCAGGAGGAGACATAGTGACAGGCGCAGCAACAGTCATATCTGCCATGGGAGCCGGAAAAAAAGCAGCAAAAGCCATACACCAATACCTAATGAAAAAGTAGACTGCGTGCTAATATACATTTTACTAAAGGGTATTCTGTAGGCGTATTCAATTTTTTTTATGTTCGTGGGCAACTATGCCGTTCGGACGTGCTCTAATATTGTAAGCACTTCTGCTTCTTTGGCTCTTTTCTTGAGGTATTCTTCGTCTAACCTGCCCTCTTGCCTAACTAATACACTTTTAACGTCTTGTTCATCGATCGCGCCTCGGTCGGGTCTTGCCAGTTTGTTCACTATAAAATCCTCCGGAGAAACGATCCACACTTCAACATCAATGTCCATTTTGACTTTCCTCCTTCTTCTAAGCGTTTCATCATCAAAAACAATTCCGTCTGGTTTGAGCCACAATTCTATCTCTACCTTCTCTTTCTGATCAAGAACGACAATAACAGGGTTTAAGGGCGAATAGACAGTCGCTTCAAAATCTATCAGTCGCAGCCAATCATGAAATTGGGTTAATTCTTCCTCAGTTCTTATTCCTACAGCCAAATCAAGATCAATAGTCGTTCTTATTCTTCCATAGGAAGGAAGAGCATAACCGCCGATTATCATGTAAGGGATATTCTTATCCTCGAATAACCCCACTAGCCTCTGAAGAGATCTTAATATTGTGAACAATCGCGTTCAACTCCATAAAAAGTTCAAAGGGTGAATGCCCATCTGCAACAAGCCTCTCTGTGTACAGTGCATCTTTTACCGCGTGTTCCAAATCTTCTTTTCGCGCTCTAAGCGGCTTCATTTTCAGTTTTCGATATGCTTCAAGAAACTCATAACCAAGAGATGTGCACGTCATGATCTTTTTGGGTCTACCTCGTCTGGAGTTGCGCGCGCTATTTTTCTGCAACTCTATAAGCCCTTCATCTTTCATCTGCTTTAACAAGGAGATAACGCGTGAGGGTTTCCATCTTAACTTCTGGATTAATTCTCTCACACCATGTTCGGTTTGTGCAACGACATTAAGCATTTGGACTCTTTCGTCTAGAGACAATTTTGTTTCCCCCTGGATAACTTATTCTGGCACAATTATTTAAATATACCGCAGAAAATCTGCAGATGCCATTCTCCCTTTTTAGCAGAGATTTTGGTTATTCAAGCGTGTCGTTGTCGAGGTGCAGATTTAGACATATATACGACTTTTAACAAGATCATAGTCATGAATCTTGAATTAGAACTCGTTGCCAGATTGATTTTAGGTTTTGTTCTCAGTGGACTTGTAGGTCTCGAAAGAGAAGTAAGCCTCAAGCCAGCGGGTTTGAGAACTCACATCCTCGTCGGACTAGGCTCAACCCTTTTTACAGTTTTATCTTTGCAGGCCTTCCCGGGATCTGACCCTTCCCGGGTAGCTGCTTCCATCGTCGTTGGAATAGGCTTCCTCGGAGCCGGCACCGTAATCAAAACAAAGGAAAAAGTCATAGGACTAACAACAGCAGCAACCCTCTGGATCGTTGCCTCCATAGGCGTAGCCACCGGAGCAGGGTTCTACGTACTAGCGATTATTGCCACAATTCTCGCATTTTCCGTCCTAAAGTTGGACATATTCGAGAGAGCACCTCGCTGATTCCCGGCTAAGCTTCAATCATGCTTTCAGCTTTTCTATTTCTCCCAGTTTCTTACTGAATTGCGTCGCCAATAACTTGTTTACATCTCCTATGGCTTCTTCAAGTTCAGCATCAAACGGTGTGTCTCCCCAGAACTTTATGCCTCTGCCTTCGATTTGTTGCTGAATAAACCGAGATTCCTTCATCTTCATGTTTTCAACAACACCCATTATGGGAATTCCCAACTCTGAAAGCAAATCTATCAGTTTTCTAACAGTTTCGAAAGCCAGCCGAGAAGGCGTAGTAATTACGACAAATTCTATTCTCTTGACGAGTCTGATGACGTCTAAAGTTGCGTCGCTTATTCCAGGAGGCATGTCTACTATCAAGAAATCCAAGTTGTTCCACCTTGTTATCGCAAGCAATTCTATCAATGCATTTGAAACGTCCACGCCTCTCAATGGAGAGGCATACTCGCCTGAATAGTAAACTATTGACATATACTTTAAACCATAAACCTGCGGCGGAATTATACCCTTTTCCTCCCTCGGCTGCAAACCTTCAACGCCCAAAATAACATGTGTCGACGGACTTGTAAAATCCAAGTCGAAAAGACCCACTTTATAGCCTCTCCTCGCCAGTGTTAAAGCCAATGTAGACGCGATTAGGCTCTTACCCACGCCACCTTTACCACTTGAAACAGCGACTATTCTGTTTACCCCTTTCAGTCTCTCCTCAATTATGCCTATTCTCGGGTCACCCATGCTATTTCAACCCCCTCACGCTTTCAAGCCAAATCCCACGTCCCTTCAAAATCTCGAAGTCTGGACTGCCACATTTTGGGCATTTAATGTATGTGTGGGCGATTTCTGGAACGAAATGTATGGCTTCTGCTACTTCTTCGTTTATTTTCTCTTTTCTGAAAATCCATTCATGTGTGCAAACTCTGCACTTGAGTTCTGCCTTTACTGTTTTTATGCGGAATTTTACGTTTTTGAATTTCAGAGTTTTAAGCTGTGACAGCGCAAACTCTAAAATATCCAGTTCTATTTGCTGCAGTTCACCAACCTTTATTTCCACTTCTGCAATTTCTTTCAAGCCTTCCTTTTCTGCAATTTGAGAAACCGTGGAAATTACTGCTTCAGCCAAAGCCCATTCGTGCATAATGAAAGCCTAAGTTAAAACCTATTTAAGAATAGCGTTAAAAGGAAAGAGATTCAAGAAAGAACGCTTGTTATTATCCACAAGTGGTGAAAACAATTGAATGCCAAAAATGAATGCATCACGATGTTGCACGGCGCAGGAGGAACAGTCATGCACAGTCTAGTAAAAAAATACATTGTGAAACATTTTCGTGCTACAGCTAACGTTGAAGTGCCGCTTGAGGCTTTGGATGATGCAGCCGTTGTGAACGGCATTGTTTTAAAGAGTGATTCGCATGCTGTTAAGCCGATTTTCTTTCCAGGTGGAGACATTGGACGCATAGCTGTGGCTGGTACCGTAAATGACATTGCAGTTTTAGGTGCTGAACCCTATGCTTTAGCTTGTGGTTTTGTTTTAGAAGAGGGTTTGCTCCTAACTGATTTTGAACGTATTTTAGCCAGCATGCAGCGGACATGCCTTGAAGCTAAAGTGAGTATCATCACTGGCGACACAAAGGTTGTTGAGAAAGGAAGTTTAGGCGGCTGCGTCATAAACACCTCTGGAATTGGCAGAAGAAATGCTGCTTTAGAAAAGAATCTTAGCGTTGTTAAACAGTTCAGAAGCAATTTTGAAGCCCGCTGGATCTTGGACTCAAACTTGAGAGCTGGCGACAAAATATTGTTGTCTGGCACGATTGGCGACCATGGTTTAGCTGTCTTGTCTGCACAGGAAGGACTGAGCTTCGGAAGCGGTATAAAATCAGATGTTAAACCATTAAACCGTCTAATTCAACGTTTACTCGGGGAAGTCGGTGGCATAGTTGCTATGAAAGACCCAACAAGGGGTGGATTGGCAGATGCTCTAAATGAGTTTAGCGAAAAATCTCATGTGGGCGTACTAATCTACGAGGATAGAGTTCCGGTTAGAAAGGATGTGCAAGCAGCTTGCGAAATGTTGGGCTTAGATCCGCTTGAAATTGGAAATGAAGGTAAAGTTGTCATGGGTGTAGTGAGGGAAAAGGCTGAAGAAGTTCTGCGACTCTTGAGAGCAAACGAAGAGGGGAGAGAAGCGGAAATAATCGGTGAAGCAACAGCAGATTTCACAGGTGTAGCCATGCAGACAGTAGTAGGTGGAAAAAGAATAATAAGCAGACCAGTAGGAGATCCAGTGCCAAGAATATGTTAGCTTTTACGTGAATACGGCTAGGCAACCTGCTCGCTCGCACTTGCCCCCAGAAATGACTGGGGAACTATAGAAAAAATAGTAGAGAAACAGCGCTTAATGGCACTTGAAGCTTTTTCTGAAATGTTCGATTAAGCCTTCAGTTTTGCTATTTTTTGATTGAACACCTTTCTTAGCAATGAGATTGGCAAGTATCCGTTTGCCGTGATAGTGTCGTGGAAGGATTTCTCGGTGTATTCCATTCCCATTTTCTGTTTTACTTCTTCTCGCAACTGCAGGATCAAGTGTTTGCCTAGTAGGTATGAAAGCGCGTAGCTGGGTGTTTGCGTGTAGCGTCTTACCTCTGCAGTGGCGGCTTCTCTTGACATTCCAGCTTCTTTCATTAACATGTCAACAGCTTCACCGAAACACATCTCGCCTCGTGACAGTTTAACGTCTACAATTATTCTTACGGCGCGCCAGATTACGTCGTTGATTTGTATCAGTTTGGATTCTAGGCTTGTTACGTATCCGTGTTCCATCATCATTTGTTCACAGTAGTGAGCCCAGCCCTCAACGGTTTCTGTTCCGTCAGCAAGTATGTGTATTAGAGAGCTTCTGTTTGAGATTGACCCTTGGAGGAAATGTCCTGGAAATGCTTCGTGAACAGCAGTGTTCCGAATGCTTGCGTAGTTCAGGTGACTACCTAGGTTTGCAATGTCTCTTGGTCGGGTAACCACGTAGATGCCTATCATTGGCTTGTCAAATCTCGACGGCATCGACATGGCCGCGAACGGAATGAGGGGCGCCAAGAAAGCTGGAGTTTCCTCAACAATCAGCTTGTCTCCCTCATAAACCGTGGCAATGCCGTTTTTAATGGTGAATTGTTTTGCTTCTTCCATTGCCTTTCTTGTCGCGTTCAAGGCTTCTTCAAAGGTTTTAGGAGCGTTCTGTTCAATCATTTTCATAACTTCTTCGACGCTTTTGTCTGGTGCAATTTGTGCAGCTATGCGTGTTCTTTCCTCCTTCAACTCCTTGAGATATTTGACGCCGAGCTGGTGAATTTCTTCCGAGGTCATTCCGAGGCCACGTAGCTGAATTAGTTTCTCAAATTTTTCTTTACCTAACGCCCAGTTTTCAGTTGTCTTTGACTTTAGGCTTTCCAGCCACTGCATATGCTCTTGAAAAGGTTGCATCAATTCAGTCGTCGCCTTTACTAGTCTTCCGTGAAGCTCTTCTGGAATCTTGCCTTTTGTCAATGCAGCTATAAATTGAAATAGTCCGGGTATCTGTTTTGCTGATTCGATGGCGATTTCAGTCCACAGTTTTACGGGCTTTGATTTTTCGAATCTCGACCTGAACTGCTCTAGGTATTTTGGCATTTTTTCAAGTCTTGTTATGATGGCGTCGATTCGCTTCTCTAGAGGTGCATAGTCTTTAGTGATCATGTCAAAGAAGACGCTGCCAACTTCCTGGAAGGCGTCTGGGTTTAGTTCGTGCATGCGGCGGTCGTAAAAATCGAACTTGCCCATTTCGAGAGCTTTCTCTATTACTTGCCAGTCTATCCTGTTAGCATCGTTCAAATCTTCGTAGTCTATTGTTTCTTTCATGCGTTTAGCAGCTTCTTCAAGCAGTTTCAGGTTTCCAAGCACGTGAGCGGTGTCGCCTTTTGGAAACAAATAGTCATAGGGGTCGTGAAGACCCAAGTAGCTAGCATAGTGGGGGTTCTTCTCGAAGAATCTGTCGAACATTTCTTTCTTAAGTTCCTCAAACTTTTCGTCTGCATTCAAGTTTTTTTACCTTTGCCACAATAAGGGACGTTTTCGTAATTAAGCTTTGATTTTCGTAAAATTCATGTGCATGTTTTGGAGGGGCAAGTTTATAAGAGACTATTATGGAATAGTTTCGTTGTGCAATAAGCCGTTTTGCACATGAAATGCAAGGAGATGAAGTAGTATATGTCTGATAGAACGATGTACAAGGCAGTCTGTGCTGATTGTGGGAAGGAATGTGAAGTTCCATTCAAGCCTGACACAAGTAGGCCTGTTTACTGTCGAGAATGTTGGCAAAAAAGAAGACCCCCACAAAGAAGATATTAGTTCAAGCTAACATCTTTTACCATAAAAAACATTTTTTCCATGTTTTTTATCCTAGTGAAAACAAGCTAGACAGTTTGCTAGTGTGTTTTTAAACCAAAACCAAACAGGTGTTTTACGACTATCTACTGATTGAGGGCTAAGAGGAGCATATTTTGTATTTCTCAGCCTAGAAAATTGAAAGATGGTCTCGTGTGAACTTGTGTTTCTTGGTAGTAGCGGTGCAATTCAAGTGCCATCGTTTCACTGTTCCTGTGAGGTTTGTGAGGCTACTAACCCGAGGATACCTGTTCACCATTGCCAAAAACGTGCTAAGCGAGTTTTGAAGCTTTTGCCCATATTTGACATGTCCCTTCACTGCTCACCATACATGGACCTACAGGTTTCTGCGGAGTACACGCCTTCATGAATAATGGACATTCTGTTGGCTTAACCTTCCCAATTATCACAAGATGACACTTACAGCCAGGCTGCATATCCACGCCATCTTCCACTTTTACGCCGTGCTTTAAATGTGCATCAAACGTTTCATGTTCCTCACGAAGCTTAAGAGTTGAAGATGGAATAGTGCCGAGTCCACGCCATTTCCCATCCACCACTTCGAAAACTTTTTTCATCAATTCCTGAGCTTTAACATTGCCTTCTAGACTGACAGCCCTGACATACTCGTTTTCCAAGCGTGGTTTACCTTCGCTCAGTTGTTTCAAAATCATGTAAACTCCGAACAAAACGTCTAACGGTTCAAAACCAGCAACAACAGTCGGCATACCGTAAAACTCTGGAAAAACCCTGTAAGGCTTAACCCCAATAATAGTGCTAACATGACCCGGCGCAACAAAACCGTTCAAGCTCAAATCATTCATCTCCACCAAAAGCTTCATGGCTGGAGGAATAAGACGATGAGAAACCAGAAAACTAAGATTATCAGGCGGCTTTTTCACAATCTCAACGGCTGTAGAAGGCGCTGTCGTTTCAAAACCCACAGCGAAAAAAACAAACTCCTTATCCCTTTCTTTTCTAGCCATTTTAACCGCGTCACCGACACCATAAACCACGCGGACGTCGGCACCTTCGGCTTTAGCGTTTAGAAGAGACATTTTCGAGCCTGGAACACGCAAAACATCACCAAAACATCCAACAACCATACCTTTCAACGCCAACTGTATAGCCTCATCAAACTCTGAAGCAGGAACAATACAAACTGGACATCCCGGCCCAGCTATAACCTCAACATTAGCAGGCAAAAGACTGCGCAACCCAAAATGAGTAATAGTCCACTCATGAGTACCACAAACATGACAAATTTTAACCGTCTCTTGTTTCGATGCAAGCCTACGTATTTTTTCAACAACACGTTTCGCTAGAGCCGCATCCCTGAACCTCAAACTTTCAACCATCAGATTATGCCTCTGCCGCTTCAAGAATTTCATTCCACAAACGCAAAGTCTCCAGAGCTTCTTCTTCACTCAAAACCTGAATCGCATAACCCGCATGAACCAAAACATAATCCCCCACCTTAGCATCCACAAGCATCACATTCACCTCTCTCAAAACACCCTCACCAAAATCCACTCGGGCGCCGTCACCCTTAATGTTTACAACCTTTGCTGGAATTGCCAAGCACATTACTATCACACTTACGTGAACCAGCACACAGATAAATCCATTACGCTCAAAACTACGAAAAACCAGCCACAACAGCCTGCCCAAAAGACAAGCCACCATCACCCGGCGGAACAGCCTCATGAACCAGAAACTCTAAACCAGAAGCTTCAACAACCCTCCGCATAATCAAAACTAAAATCTCGTTACATGCAACTCCACCCGAAAACCCTACCGTTTTGACGCCTTTTTCTAATGCTTTTTCAATCGCCAATGTGGCTAAGCCCTTACCTAAGTATGCGTGAGCAGAATACGCCAAATCAGCCTTAGAATATTTCCTCTGATTTTCAAATATTTCAAGAAGCAACTGTGTAGTGTCTAAAACGTTACCATTTATTACAGGCTCAAGTTTTAGGGCATCTTTGCCTTTGATTGCCATGGATTCCAGCTTCATGGCTGGTTCACCCTCATAAGTACGTTCATAGCATGTACCTAAAACGGCTGCAACCGCATCCAACACCCTTCCACAACTGGTTGTTTCGATTATTTTGCTTCTCTTCTCAAGCTGATGAAGAATTATCTGAACTTCTTTTTCACCATGCGGAAAATACTGTTGATTCTGTAGAAGCCATCTTTGCACATCCACTTTTTCATGCAACATTCCCGCTGCAACTCTCAGCGGGTAACGCGTCGCCAAGTCTCCGCCAATTAGCGGCTGCTTCTGAAGATGAGCTAAACGTTCAAAATCGGGAAAATCTTGGGTGCAGAATAAAATTTCGCCGCCCCAAGCTTCACCATCTAAGCCATAACCATACCCATCACAACAAATGCCAACAACTTCTTCTACATTGTGTTCTGCCATTAAGGCAGCAATGTGTGCATAGTGATGCTGAACTTGGATTAATTGCCAACCGTTTTCCTCAGCAAGGTCTTGAGCAAGCTTTGTTGTTGTGAATTTTGGGTGAAGGTCGCACGCAACTGCTTCAACCTTGCTGTTTGTTAGGCGAATCAAGTGTTTGGTTGAGTTTTCCAGAAAATCTCTTGTTTCAATGTTTTCCACATCGCCTATGTGTTGAGAAATGAAAGCTTTGTTCCCTAACAGAACGCATCCGGTGTTGTTCAGTTCTCCACCTAGACCCACTGCGCAGCGTTTAGCTTTCTCTTTCAACATTATGGGTGCTGGTGCGTATCCCCTTGAACGCCTCAGGAAGACTTGGTGACTATTATGCAGACGAATAACTGAGTCGTCGCATCTATGAGCGATTTGTCTGTCATGGAGCAAGAAGTAATCCACAGTGTCACATAGTCTCCTTAAAGCTTCAGCGTCATCCTTTATTATCGGCTGGTTCGGCGGGTTCGCACTCGTCATCACAAACGCTGGCTCATCCACCTTATCAAAGAGCATGTAATGCAGACCGGTGTAAGGAAGCATAACACCTATGTTGTGTAGGCTCGGAGCAATCAAATCTGACAGATAATAGTCCTCATTTTTGTTCAAAAGCACTATCGGACGCGTATAAGATGTTAGAAGCTTACCTTCTTTCAGGCTTATTTCTGCAAAAGATTTTACTGCTTCTAAACTTTTGGCCATAATCGCAAGGGGCTTTTGTCTTCTATGCTTAACCTTTCTAAGCCTGATTAGAGGCTTATCCGTAGTTGTTGCAGTGGCAACATGGAAGCCACCGTATCCGTTAATGGCGACAATGAAGCCTTCTGAAAGAAGCTTCCCAGCCTCTCGTATAGGGTTTCTATTCGCTACTGATTTGCCTTCCTTATTCGTCAAGTATGCTTTCGGACCACATTCTGTACAAGCAACTGTTTGGGCGTGGAAACGTCTGTTCAAAGGGTTTGTGTATTCGCTTTTACAGAAATTACACATTGGAAAGCGCCGCATGGTTGTGTTTTCTCTGTCATAAGGAAGCCGTTCAATAATCGTGTATCTTGGACCACAGTCTGTGCAGGTGATGAAGAAGTATTCATATCTCGGATTTTCTCGGTCTCTAAGTTCTTTCAAGCATTCATCACAAATGGCTATGTCAGGCGGGATAACAGAGCCTGAAAGCTCAGCTTCTTCAGAACTTTTTAAAATGGTAAAGGCTTCATAGCGGTTTTTTCCTTTCAGAGGCAATGTGATTATTTCATAAATCTGTGCTAAAGGAGGTTTCTTCTCTTTCAAATTCCTCAAGAACTTTCTGATGTTCTCTTCTCTGCCTTCTAAGAGTATTTCTACTCCTGCGTCACCTCTGTTTCTAACATAGCCGTTTAAATCGTTTTTCACTGCGATACGGTAAATGAATGGACGGAAGCCTACACCTTGAACTATGCCGGTAACTCTGATTTTTGTACGCACTACATTCATCTCTTCATTTTAAACAAGGGAAATTCGAATCTGTGCAAGTTTAAGCTACTAAAAAACTTATTGCTCCTCTTCAAGAATTATTAGCTTTCCCTGTTTTCCAGTTTGTGTTAGAGTCAAAACGCGCTAGAACGAACCGGTCAAAGTTTTTTCGCTAGGCACAAGCTCGATTCCATCGATTGAGATTCGTGTTCTTCAACTTCACATGAAACGATGATATTATTGATTTTTATAATGGAAAGAATTAAATATTTTCCCGTATTTTCTTAATAACTCTCTTCAATTAAGGTTAAGTGAAGCGTATGTCAGAAAAACTAAAATTTGCCTTCTACTGGGCTGCTAGTTGTGGAGGCTGCGAAATAGCTGTTTTGGATATCAACGAAAAGATCTTAGATGTCGTTGCCAAGGTGGACATAGTCTTTTGGCCAGTGGCTATGGACATCAAGTACAAGGATGTGGAAGCAATGCCCGACAAGTACATAGACGTGTGCTTCTTTAATGGCGCCATCAGAACTGAAGAACAGGAACACATGGCTAAACTGCTTAGGAAAAAATCGAAGGTTTTGGTGGCTTTTGGCTCCTGCGCTTGTGACGGAGGCGTTGTAGGCCTTGGAAACCTCTGGAATAAAACAACGATTTTTGAACGAGCTTACTCTGAGACGCCTTCGACGAAGAATCCAGATTTTGTGACGCCGAAAACTTCTCTTACGGTTAAAGAAGGAGAGCTGACACTGCCTGCATTCTACGACACAGTTAAGACTCTAGCCCAGACCATAGACGTAGACTATTTTCTCTCAGGTTGCCCACCACCAGTTCCTCTTATACTTCAAGCCGTTGGAGCGATTTTCAAAAATGAGTTGCCTCCAAAAGGATCTGTTCTAATGCCGAACAAATCGATCTGCGACGAATGCCCAAGAGAGAAAAAAGACAAAAAACTCACTGAAATAAAGCGCATCTACGAAATCGAAGACGACGAGAAAACATGTTTTTGGGATCAAGGAGTAGTATGCATGGGTCCCGCAACAAGAGCTGGTTGCGAAGCGCAGTGCCCAAAGGCAAACGTACCTTGCACTGGCTGTAACGGTTCAGGCCCTCGTGTAACAGATCAAGGCGCTGCAATAGTGAGTGCACTTGCGTCTATCGCAACTGACCCAGGCGTAATCAATCAGGCTGTCGACCCAATGGGAACATTCTACAAGTACTCTCTTGCCCATTCAATCCTGCGAAGGAAGGTGATCAAAAAATGAAAGAAATAGTCATAAACCCGATCACAAGGCTGGAAGGCCATGGAAAAATAACTATATTTCTGAATGACGAAGGAAACGTGGAAAACGCCTACTTGCAAGTCCCCGAATTAAGAGGTTTCGAACGGTTCTGCGAGGGAAGAAAAGCCGAAGATCTGCCTATAATAACTACTAGAATCTGCGGTGTCTGCCCGGTTGCTCATCATATGGCGGGGGCAAAGGCTTGCGACGCAGCGTTCAATGTAGAACCGCCGGAAACGGCTAAGAAGCTGAGGGAACTTGAGTATTGCGGATATTTCATCTACGATCACATACTCCACTTCTACTTCTTGGGAGGCCCAGACTTCGTCGTAGGACCAGACGCCCCACCAGCGAAAAGAAACATTCTTGGAGTAATAGAGAAAGCTGGCATAGAGGTCGGCAAAGAAGTAATAAAACACAGAGCCTATGGACAAAGAATAACTGCCATTATTGGAGGCAGGGCAACTCATCCTGTGACTGCCTTGCCAGGCGGTATTGCAAAGGCTTTGTCTGAGGAGGATAGGCAAGAAATAGAAAAGATGGCTAGAAGCTGTGTGGAGTTCGCCAAGTTTTCTCTGAAACTCTTCGACGACATAGTTCTTAAGAACATCGATTATGTGAACTTGATCAAAAGCGAACCTTATACTTTAAAGACCCATTACATGGGAACAGTTGACAAGAACAACAAAGTGAACTTCTATGATGGCGATGTCCGAGTAGTCGATACGCAAGGAAACGAATTCGTGAAATTCACTCCTTCAGAATACTTGGATGTCATTGAAGAACATGTTGAACCGTGGACTTACGTCAAGCTGCCCTATCTAAAAAAATTCGGATGGAGAGGCCTGATTGACGGTCCGGAAAGCGGAATCTACAGAGTTGGACCCTTAGGAAGACTAAATGCCGCGGAAGGCATGGCAACATCCATCGCGCAAGAAGAGTACGAGAGGATGTACAAGATTCTGGGTGGGAAACCAATTCACGCTACTCTAGCCTTCCACTGGGCTCGGTTAATAGAGCTTATGTATGCAGCCGAGCGGGCATTAGAATTGGTGACAGATCCAGGTATAACACGAAAAGACATTAGAAACAAACCTGGAAAGCCTGGCGAAGGCGTTGGAATCGTCGAAGCCGCTAGGGGCACATTAATTCACCATTATATTCTTGATGAAAAAGCTTTGGCTAAAAAAGTCAACTTGGTAGTGGCGACAACCCACAACGCACCGGGAATTTGCATGTCCATAAGAAACGCTGCAAAAGGACTCATACGTAACGGCAACGTGAACGATGGACTGTTGAACAAGGTAGAGATGGCATTTAGAGCGTATGATCCATGTTTTGCCTGTGCCACTCACTTCGCTATTGGTGAGATGCCTCTGGAAGTTGGGATCTACAATCATGAAAAGCAGCTGTTGAAGAAGTTGAGAAGGTGAGGTGTTGAAGATGGAAGAAACTAAAGTTGGAGTGTTCCTATCTGATTGTGGAAACCAGCTCTCTAAAATCTTGGACTTTAACGCTCTAAGCGACTACGCGAAAAAAGTTCCAGGCGTTGCTCTAATCGCGAAAAGCAGTGAATTTTGGCGTGGTAAAGGGTTACAAGCCATCTTGGATGCTATTAAAGCTGGAAAAATAAACAGAGTTGTCGTTGCTGAGAGTCTGGCAAAACTAAGCGAAGTTAACATCGTTCAAGCGGTTGAAAATGCAGGTCTCAACCCTTACTTAGTGGAGGTCATCGACCTCAAAGATCACTGCGCTTGGCCTCATCGGGACACACCGTCTGAAGCCACTGAAAAAGCCAAAGCCATGCTTTTAGCTGCCATAGAACACGCCAAGCTTCTTGAACCCATAGAGAAACTTGAGTTCCCAGCTCTCAAATCTGCTTTGATAATAGGCGGAGGTATAGCTGGCATGCAGGCGGCTGTGGATTTGGCGGATTTGGGTTTCGAAGTGCACCTGGTTGAAAAGGCACCGTTTCTCGGCGGCTTGGCTGCTCGCGCAGGCCGATTCTTCCCAACAGACGATTGTGCCATCTGTATACAGTCTCCTGCTTCTGATGTGAAAACCATTACCCACACCTCTCGGAAGTGCGTGTATCGTTCTGGTTTTAGCGAGATTCCCAACCTGAACATACTTACCAACTCAAAACTTGTGAACGTTGAAGGAGTTCCTGGAAACTACAAGGTTACAATAGAGAAGAAGCCAAGATACGTTGATGAAACGAAGTGTGTTGGATGCGACCTGTGCACAACTGTTTGCCCCGTGGAAGTACCAGACGAATACAATGCAAAACTGAAAACCCGTAAAGCCATATACATAAATGTTCCTTACATTTATCCGCCTGTCTACGTTATCGACGGGAGTGCCTGCAAATTCAATGACTGTGCCAAGTGCGTTGAAGCTTGCCCAACTAATGCTATCGATCTAAGTGAGAAAAGTGAACGAACAATGCTCAATGTGGGCGCCATCATAGTTGCCACAGGGTTCCAAGAGTACGATTCCAGCGTCATAAAAGAGTATCACTACGGCGACTATCCGGATGTCGTAACCAATCTTGAGCTTGCGCGAATGATAGATGGCTTTGGTCCCACAAATGGAGCAGTCATAAGACCTTCAGATAACAAGCCGGCTAAGAAAATCGTTATGGTACAGTGTGTGGGTTCGCGAGACAAGCGATGGAATCCGTACTGCTCGAGCATATGCTGTATGATCTCCCTGAAACATGCCTCGTTGATCAAATCTACGTATCCTGATGCAGATGTTACCATGTGCTACATAGACATAAGGACCACTGGAAGAGAGCACGAATACTACTATGAACGAGCCAGGGAGATGGGAATAAAGTTTGTGAAAGGTAGACCGACCGAAATCTGGCGGGACCTGGAGACAGGTAAGCTAATCGTCGATGTTGAGGACGCTCTTCTTAGAAGATTCCTCGAGCTAGAGGCTGACTTGGTCGTGTTAGCCCCAGCAATGGTGCCGGCTGAAGGCACTAAAGAGCTTGCAGAGATTCTAGGCATTGAATTGGAGGAAGATGGCTTCTTTAAGGAGTACAATGCCAAGCTGAGGCCAACAGAGACCAAGTTGAGAGGAATATACCTTTGCGGAGGAGCAACCTTTCCGAAGGATGCGCCTATAACTTCTTTGCATGCCCACTCGGCGGCTATGAAGGCTGCTAAGTTCTTAACCAGGGGCAAGATAGTCAAAGATCAGAGAACTGCTGTAATCGACGAAGAATATTGCGGCGATTGTGAGTTCTGTCCTGTAACTTGTCCTTACGGTGCAATAAGTCTAGAGGAGACAAATGAAGGACATTTTGTGGCTAGGATATCCGATCTTCTTTGCGAAGGTTGTGGTATCTGCGTGGGAACTTGTCCTCTTAACGCTATCGAACTTAGGCATTCGAGGCCAAACCAGATGTTGGCCCAGATGAAAGGGCTCATGTCCGTGAATGGAACATCAAAGCCTTTGGTTCTAGCTGTCTGCTGTTCGGAATGTGGAGGCGCAGCCGTGGACTCTTCAGGTATGGCCATGATGCAGTATCCGGCCAACGTTAGGGTCATGAAAGTTCCTTGCACGGGCATTCTGCAAGTTCACCAGTTTCTTGAAGCCTTCAAATCGGGTGCCCAAGGAGTGATGGTTGTGGGATGTAAGAGTGACGGCTGTCACTATGAAGTAGGGGTTCAGAAAGCCGAAAAGAAAGTGGAACTTGCCAAAACGTTGTTGAAAGAATACGGTATCGAACCAGAAAGGCTGGAGATGTTCAACATGGTATATATCGAAGGAAATGAGTTCGCCAAAGCTGCACAAACAATGACCGAGAGACTAGAAAAACTCGGGCCAATACAAATAATGGGCGACCTCCAGTAGAGAGGTGAATCAGATGGAATATGAAAGAATGGAAAAAAGAACGAGCCTAGCCTTCTCTGATATGGTTAAGAGTCGCATGGGTGGCGAAACTATAACTTCATGTTATCAGTGTGGAACCTGTGCTAGTAGCTGTCCAGTGGCTAGGATTACTGACAAGTTTAACCCTAGAGAAGTCATCAAGCTGTCGCTGTTAGGAGAGAAGGAAGAAGTTCTTTCAGGCGACTCCATATGGCTATGCTGTTCCTGCTATAATTGCCAAGAACGATGTCCTCAGAAAGTTGAAATAGCCGACGTAATCTATGCCTTAAGAAACATAGCTTTCGAGAAAGGCTACATCCCAAACCTTTATTCGGAATTCGCTTCCGCTATCATAAACGATGGTCGCATTGCAAAGATATCGAAATTTATGGAACAAAAAAGACCTACCATTGGCCTACCGCCTCTTCAGCCAACAGGCGTGGAAGCTCTAAGAAAAATTCTCTCTGCCACCGGGTTTGATAAGCTGCAAAAAGAAAAGGAGGAAGTACTATGACCAGCTACGCTCTATTTCTAGGTTGCACTATACCGGCGCGTCAACCAAACTATGAGTTGTCAGCAAGGAAGGCTCTAGCTAAACTCGGAATCGAACTCGTTGATCTAGCTAACATGACATGCTGTGCTCCACCACCAGTACAGTCCATAGACTTCGAAACCAGCCTATCGATAGCTGCCTACAACATCTGCCTAGCCGAAGAAGCTGACCTAAACATGGTCACGTTGTGTACAGGTTGCTTTGAATCTCTCGCCATGACGAACGCTATGTTGAAGGAAAACGAAAAACTAAGAGAAGACGTGAACAGAATCCTGTCTAAAGCTGGAAAAGAATTCCAAGGCAGCAAAGAAGTGAAACACTACTTACAGGTGCTAAAGGATGATGTTGGCGTTGAACGTATAAAACAAAGCGTCTCCAAGCCATTAAGCAATCTGAAAGTGGCCTCGTTTTCCGGATGCCACTTGCTCAGACCTAGTGAACTTCTAAAATTCGACGATCCAGAACGTCCCCGCATCTTTGACGATCTGATTGAGGCTTTGGGTGCAAAGAGCATTGAATATCGAAATAAACTGAAATGTTGCGGTGGGCTCCTAAGGGGGTACGCTGATGATCTTGCATTAAAGATCGCTCAGGAAAAACTCGTGAACACAACTAAGGCGGGAGCAGACTGTATCTCAACTCTCTGTCCATTCTGTTTTCTGACACTGGACATGGGGCAACTAATGATAAAATCAAAGTTCCAAGAAGAATACAACATGCCAGTGCTCCACTATGCTGAACTCCTCAGCTTAGCTTTAGGAATAGACCCGAAAGAACTTGCGCTCGAATTCCACAAAATAAGAGTAGATAGGGTACTATACAAAATCGGTTAAAGAAAATATGAAGAAATCTATGAACTATAAAGCCTCCCCTTCTTTTCTCTGTCCTTACTGTGAAAAAAGATTAAATAAAAGACTAGGGATTCATGGTTAAGGGAGTTATTTAGATGGAAAAGCGTGTTAGAAGCTTGCTGAAAGCGATATCTTGGCGAATAGTGGCAACTTCCACCACAATACTTTTAGTATTTCTCTTCACAGGAAATTTGGTCATAAGTGTAGGCGTCGGCTCCCTAGAACTACTGTTGAAACTTGTTCTCTATTACGTACATGAACGAATATGGAACATGTCAAATTTTGGCAAAGTGTATTACACGCGTGAAAAAGAGCGAATTTGACGTTATTCAACTTGTTCAAAAATGTTTAGTTACCATAACATATTGCAGTTTTTATTTTTGGAATATCGATTTCAATAACTTCATTATTACATCTTACAATCATGTTTTCAACTTGTAAATACTTCACGGGTAGATTTAGCTTTTGACACTCTTGCGTGCATATTTCTAGGCCATTCACATCTGTGTGAATCGTCACTTCTTGATCTCTGCAGTGGCACTGCAAGAAAATTTTGACGTAGTCTTCGTTTTCAAACACGTCGATTAATGGTTCCTCTGCTTGGGGAAGAGGGATTAGACATCCTGATGAGGTTTTTGATTCCTGGCTTTCTTCTATTATGTATTTTCTTCTAAGAAGGTTTTCAATGGGTTCAACCACGATGTTTTGCGTACAATCCTCGTCTTCAACAATTTTCTTTACTAGTATTCGACAGAAAATGTCGATGTTTCGCAACGCTTCTTCGAAATCTTCCATGATGAATCCCTGTAGAATATTGTTCTATTTACTGATATATAGTAGTACCTTTTTAAGGTTCCTAAGTTGTATGTGCGCTAAGTCTAGCGGAAGAAAGTAGCGGAGGAAAATGTTTCACAACAATAAGCTATTTTCTCTTGGCCGACAATGGTATAGTTCGTTCATGCTTTTTTATTTTAAGAATCTTCCCAATTTCTTTGTCTGACTTCATTAAGGTCGTGTTAATTGCTACCTTGGCAATTATTGCACCTTTGTCTGCGATTTTGGTTAAGGTTGAAACTATTGTTCTTAAGTAGGGAATCTCTGGTAATTCACGCATTTCTTGTTCAAATTCACTCTCAAGAACTTCGTGCATTTCTAACAAGTTGTTTGCAATCTTCAGATCTCCTGTAAAAATGCAATCTACAGCTTTCTGGAATATGGTTTGCGTTAATTCGCCTAAGTGATAGATTCTTTCAAGTGTTTTTTTGCTGAGTTTTGCTTTGTATTTCTCAAGTTCTATTACTCGTTTTGCTATGTCTGCAGAATAGTCAGCAATCAGTTCTAGATATTGTAGTACTAGACAGGAGCAAGGAATTAAGACAAGTTTAGTTAAACCGATTTTTTCTGCTAGATCTCGTTTTCGTTTGGCTAAAACAAGTAATCGTGTTGCAAGGAAAAACATCATGTCTGCTTCATCTTCACGGTTGATAGCGTCCACAGCTAGTGCTGTGTCCTTTTCCAAAAGGGCCTGCATTGCTTCACTGTATATCGTTGAAGCTATTAAGGATAAGCGTCTAATCAGCATGTCCATTTGAAATTTGGTTGGGTCGATAGAACATTGAAGAAGAATGTTTTTCGAAGTTTCTTCTAATATACCAAGTCCGATAAGTCTTTTGACGATGCCCCTAACTTCTTCAATATGCTCACTTTTTATTCGACTTGTTGAAGTTATCCTGATAACATCTCGTCCAAGTATATAGCTTCCAACAACCAGCCTTTCCAACAATCTTCTATCGTCACATGCATCAGCATTTATAATGTATTCCTCTGCTTCTTCTCTTCTAGCCAGATCGCTTGGTACGATTCGTAAGGTGCCGTCTGTTTCTGGCACAATGAAGACAAGATCACCTGGCTTTATGTTCTTTCTTTTTACCCATTCGCGTGGAAGTGATACTGTCATGGTTGAGTAGCCTACCTTTTGAACTTTTCTGCTCTCCATACGACAACCTCTATAGTATTTACTCTTACTCTTGCATATCATCTCTTATATATTTTTTCCATTTGTATTACCCGTGCGTTACGAAGGCGTGAAGTATTTACCATTATATGTTTTATATGCATCAGGTATATATTTTGGGCTTCCGTTATATATCACTCAAGCCTAAAGGAGGTTGATAAAAAATGTCCCAATGGAAAACCGTGAGTATAAGACAAAAACTCATTCAAGAAATCGAAAAGGCCATTCAAGCCGGCCGCTATAGAAGCATCTCGGAATTTGTATCTGAGGCAATTCGACTACGTCTCGAAGAGTTAATGCGAATGGAAGGAATCACGGTCGAAAAACGAAAGAAATATCTCGCAGTGCCCGAGCAGCAGTTGCTTTACACACCAAAACATACGTGGGCTCAAATAACGCCTGACGGAAACATAAAGGTTGGCCTATCAGACTATGCACAGAGACATTTAGAAGGGATAGCCTACATCTACACAGAATCTCTGGGAAAAGAAGTCAAAAAGATGGAGCCGTTCGGTGTGGCTGAGACATGGATGTTTATGTTCGACTTATACGCACCAATCAGTGGTAAACTCGTCAAGTTCAACGAAAACCTCAGAAATGAACCACATCTTATTAATGAAGATCCTTACCGTGAAGGATGGATAATAGAAATCAAACCCAAAAACTCGCTAACTCTAGAGCAGGAGCTAAAAAACATGCTCAGTCTAAGGCAGTACAACAAATGGGTAAGCAAACTAGAAGGCCGGTTGAAAGTCAAGTGAATAATCTTCACCACATCTCCCCTTTTTCTTTTGCGTCAAAACTCAGCTAAACTTGGCTTAGATGGGTTAATAAGATGAAGAATAAACTAAGTAATCTCTACACAAGAAGGGGAGGGCTTAGATTGGCAACTGACATTTGCAAGAGCGCGAAAAGAAAGTTGCCACCGTGCCGTACTGCATGTCCAGCGCATGTGAACGTTCAAGGATATGTTTCTCTGATCCAAAAAGGCAAGTTCAGCGAAGCTGTTGAGCTCATAAGAAAGGACATGCCTTTTCCAGCAATTTGTGGAAGAGTTTGCTTCAGTCCTTGCGAAGATGCTTGTGCAAGAGTAAACCTTGACCAAGCAGTGGCAATACGAGCGTTAAAAAGAATTGTGGCTGATATTGAACGGGAGCACGGTCGAGTCAAGCCTGAGCCCATCCCAGAAACACGCACAGAAAAAGTAGCTATAATTGGTGCTGGTCCAGCTGGCTTAACTGCAGCCTATGAACTTGCAAAGCTAGGCTATCCCGTAACGGTTTTTGAGCGGATGACCGAGCTAGGTGGTATGATGCGTTATTGTATACCAAATTTTAGGCTGGAAAAGTTTGTCGTGGCCAACGAAATAGCCTACATTAAAGATATAGGTGTGGAAATTAAGACAGGTATAGAATTCGGTAAAGACATCACACTTGAAAGCTTGCGGAATGAAGGCTACAAAGCTGTTTTTATAGCTATCGGAACGCAACTAAGCAGAAAACTGAACGTGCCGGGTGAAGACTTAGAAGGCGTTTTTCACGTTCTTGAGTTCTTAAGGGCTGTATCTTTTGGACAACATGTGGATGTAGGTGAAAGAGTAGCGGTTATCGGCGGAGGCAACAGTGCGATTGACGCTGCTAGAACAGCAAAAAGACTTGGTGCAAGAGAAGTAATGATTCTCTATCGCCGGACCGAAAATGAGATGCCTGCGCTTCCGCATGATGTAGAAGCAGCGGAAAGAGAAGGAATAAAATTTCATTTCTTGGTTGCCCCTAAACGAATTATTGGTGAAGAGGGCAAAGTCAAGGCAATTGAATGTTTACGCATGCGCTTAGGCGAGCCTGATGCCTCCGGGAGAAGACGACCAATCCAAATCAGCTTTTCTGAACATCAATACGAAGTTGACTCAGTCATCCCAGCTATAGGGCAAGTTTCAGAAAAATCATGTATCCCCTCTGAACTTTTGGATGGAAAAGCAAGAAGAATGTTAATTCCTGTTGACCCAATAACTATGCAAACTAAGATACCTGAGGTTTTCGCTGGAGGCGACATTGTCAGTGGTCCAGCAAGTATCATTCAAGCCGTTGGGGCTGGAAAGCAAGCGGCAGTTTCAATTCATCGATATTTAACTGACCAAGACCTGAAACCCAGAAGGGAGGAAGTTGAGGAGACAACATGGGTTAAGGATTGGGGGGCCTTGAGGAAAAAGTCACGTAGATATGAAGCCCCTATAGAAAAGCCTAGGCTAAGCTTCGAAGAAGCAACAAGATTTTTGGAAGAAACCAAACGAAAAGCCATGTTTGAAGCTTTCAGATGCCTTGGCTGCGGTCCATGTTCTGAATGCCTAGCAGAAATAGACCTTTGTGAAAGAGACAAGGCTGCAGTTGACGAAAACCAGTGTACTGGATGCAATACGTGTGCAATAGTATGTCCATTTGGTGCCATAGAAAAGAATGAAAATGAAGTGGCCCAAGTTAATGAAGATCTTTGCAAAGGCTGTGGTATTTGTGCCACTCATTGTCCAGAACGAGCAATCACAATGCAGCGCTTCACAGATGAGAATATTCTAAGTTGCGCTTTAACTGCTTCAAGGAGAAGTAATTTACCATGAGTTCTGGAAAACTCAAAATTGTTTGTTTCATATGCAATTGGGCTTTCTGCGATGAAACAGAATTAACCGTTAACCAAAAACAGCGGATTCCATTCAATGCTAATATCGTGCGAGTGATGTGTATTGGAAGAATAGATCCGGTTGTGGTTCTAGAAACGTTTGAGAGAGGGACAGATGGCATTCTGTTAATTGGCTGTACTCCACCAGACTGCCACTTTGTTGAAGGCAACCTTTACGCTGAACGCGCTTTAAAATTGCTTAAAAAACTTCTTGCATTAACTGGTTTAGAGCCAGAACGTTTAGAACTCCGCTGGTCTTCCCCTACTGAAGAAGTAGGATTTGTCCAGATTTTGACTGATTTTGCAGCGCAAATACGGAAGTTTGGTGTCTCACCGTTAGCCGGAGAAAGCCCGGATGAAAAAGTTTTGTTGAATGTTTCGGCAGCCAAAAATGCTACAGCAGATTTCCGTTTAAGAGTTTTGATGGGAAGGGAAAAAGAACTAACTGAAAACATGAATGTTTACGGAGAGAAAATCTCGCAAGAAGAATTCGACGCTTTAATTGATGAGATCGTTAAAGCGGAGTTCACTCGACAAAAAATACATCTTCTAACTAGACAAAGGCCGCTGTCAGTCAAGAAACTTGCGGCAATCATCCAAATGAAGCCTGCCCTAGTTCTCCGCCACATTGTAGACATGCGAAGGAAAGGAATGATAGCCTTAGATCACGTTGAAGAAAGAACTCCGCTTTACAGAGCATTGGAGGTTCAATGAAAATGGCCGAAGGAAAAACAGGCGCTGTTCTCGTTGTCGGAGGAGGTGTCGCTGGAATCCAAGCAGCCTTGGACCTTGCAGATTCAGGTTTCAAAGTTTATCTAATTGATCAGTCGTCAAGCATAGGCGGTGTGATGGCAAGACTGGACAAGACATTTCCAACGAATGATTGCGCAATGTGCATTTTGGCACCTAAGCTTGTGGCAACTGGAAGACATCCGAACATAACTTTGATAACAAATGGAGAAGTCATAGGCTTAAGTGGTGAAGCTGGCAACTTCGAAGTGGAGATTCGAAAGAGAAGCCGTTACATAAACGAAGAGAAGTGCAATGGATGTGGATTATGCGCACAAAAATGCCCAATAGAAGCCATAGACACGTTCAACGAAAGCCTAAGCAACAGGACCGCAATATACGTTGAGTATCCACAGGCTGTTCCGCTAAAGTTCATAATAGACCGGGAAAAATGCATAGGATGTGGGACGTGCCAAGAAATCTGCAAAGCAAAAGCGATCGAATACGACCAACAAGACAGCGAGGCTACCTTGAAGGTAGGTTCAATTATTCTTGCGCCCGGATTCGAACCTTTCGATGCAAGATTGAAAAGTGAATACGGTTATGGGCGTTATCCAAACGTTGTCACAAGCACAGAGTTTGAACGCATTTTGAGCGCTTCAGGACCGTACGGGGGACTTGTTTTAAGACCTTCGGATGGTGAAATTCCTAAAAAATTGGCCTTCATTCAGTGTGTCGGTTCAAGGGACACTCAGGTTGGAAACAACTACTGTTCTGCCGCGTGTTGCATGTACGGCATTAAAGAAGCAGTCATAGCTAAAGAACACGTACCGAAGAAACTGGACTGTACAATCTTATACATGGATATACGCGCCTATGGTAAAGAGTTCGACGCTTATTACAATCGTGCAAAAGGCGAATACAACATAAGGTTCGTAAGGTCAAGAGCTTCAAACATTACAGAAGACCCGTCAACGAACAATCTATTTGTGCATTACGTGGAGAACGGACAACCCAGAATCGAAGAATTTGACATGGTAGTCTTATCGATCGGAATGCGACCTCCTAAAGACGCTGAAAAACTAGCTGAGGCGTTAGGAATAAAACTCAACAGGTATAAGTTTTGCGAAACAAATGTTTTCTCCCCTATAGAAGCGTCGAAACCAGGCATATACGTTTGTGGAGCCTTCGCTGCTCCCAAAGACATTCCTGAGAGCGTTGCACAAGCCAGTGGCGCAGCCGCCAAGGCCATGAGCCTACTCGCGTCTGAAAGGGGAAAAGAGATCGTTGAAAAGAAATACCCACCTGAAAGAGACATAACCCAAGAAGAACCACGCATAGGCGTCTTCATCTGCCACTGCGGGATAAACATAGGCGCAATAGTTAACGTGCCAGATGTTGTGGAATACGCTAGAAAACTGCCCAACGTGGTCTATGCAGAAGCAAACCTCTACACTTGTTCGCAAGACACACAGAAAATAATCAGAGAAAAGATAAAGGAACATGAGCTGAACCGTGTTGTTGTAGCTTCATGCACACCAAGGACTCATGAACCCTTGTTTAGAGAGACTGTCCGAGAGGCTGGCTTGAATCCCTACTTGTTCGAGATGGCTAACATCCGGGATCAATGTAGCTGGGTTCACATGCACGAGCCACAAAAGGCCACACAAAAAGCTAAAGACCTAGTTCGATCAGTTGTTGCAAAAGCCCGGCTATTGAAACCTCTGAGAAAACCGACTGTAGATGTGACTCCCGTTGGCTTGATTGTCGGCGGCGGAGTTTCTGGCATGACAGCAGCCTTGGAGCTTGCCAGACAAGGCTTCGAAGTTCATCTTGTGGAACGCGAAGAGAAGCTAGGCGGAAACTTACGCAAAATTCACTATTTGCTCGAAGACAAAAATCCCAAGGGGCAGTTAGACAATCTAATAAACGAAGTCATGGAAAACGACAGGATACATACTCATTTAGGCGCCGAAGTTATCGAGGTCAGCGGATTCGTTGGCAACTTCAAATCAAAAATAACTCACAAGGGCGAAGAAAAAGAAATTGAACATGGAATAGTAATAGTTGCGACAGGCGCAGTTGAGTACAAACCTACAGAATACTCATACGGCAATGACCAACGCGTCATTACGCAGCGCGAATTAGAGGAGAGAATTGCAAAAGGCGAATTTAAAGCCAAAACCGTTGTTATGATTCAGTGTGTGGGCGCTAGAACGGAAGAAAGACCTAACTGCACAAGAATATGTTGCGGAGAAGCAATAAAGAACGCTTTAAAAATCAAGGAGATAAGCCCTGAAAAGGACGTTTACATCTTATACAAGGACGTGAGAATCTATGGCTTTAAAGAAGATCACTACCGCGAAGCCGCAGAAAAGGGCGTACTATTCATAAACTACGATGATGAGAGAAAACCGAAGGTAACCAACGAAAACCGAGAACTCAAAGTAGCATTCTGGGAGCCTGTAATAAAAAAGGAAATTGAAATCAGACCGGATATCTTGACTTTAAGCGCAGCCACAGTTCCAAATCCAGACAATAAACGACTGTCAGAAATGCTTAAAGTTCCGTTAACAAAAGATGGTTTCTTCTTGGAAGCCCATATGAAGCTTAGGCCTGTAGATTTCCAAACCGATGGCGTATTTCTTTGTGGTATGGCGCACTCGCCGAAGTTTATTGACGAAAGCATTGCTCAATCATGTGCGGCAGCAGCAAGGGCAGCAACGATTCTTTCCAAGGAGAAGCTTGAAATGGAGGGAATAGTGGCGAAGGTAGATGCCGACTTCTGTGGTGGTTGCAGGTTTTGTGAAAATCTGTGTCCCTATGGCGCTATAGAAATGAAGGAAGAAAATGGGAAGATAACTGCACATATCATCGAAGCCCTATGCAAAGGGTGTGGTGTATGCGGAGCAGCATGTCCAATGAAAGCCATAACATTAGGGCATTTCACCGACGAAGAGATCATAGCTCAAGTTAGAGCTATGCTAAAGGAGGAAGCGATGACATGACAGAGAAAGAAGACTTCGAACCGAAAATCATCGGTTTCCTCTGCAACTGGTGTGCCTACGCAGGAGCAGACTTGGCAGGCGTAAGCAGAATCCAGTACCCACCAAACATACGAATAATTCGCGTCATGTGTAGCGGTAGAATCGACCCTGTCTTCATTCTTGAAGCTTTTAGAAATGGCGCAGACGGCGTGCTTGTTGCAGGTTGCCACTTGCCTTCAGATTGTCATTACGTGAACGGGAACTTCAAGACATTAAACAGGGTAACTCTTCTAAAGAAAATCTTACAAGAGTTTGGAATAGAGCCTGAACGATTGCAGTTGGAATGGGTTTCGGCGAGCGAAGGAGACAGATTTGCATCAATAGTACGAGACATGGTTGAACAAATAAAAAAGCTTGGGCCAAATCCGTTAAAGAAAATAGAGGTTAGAATTTGATGAACGGAGCAATCTCAAGTGAAGAGCGTTTAAGATTCAGTATTCTCATTATTCATTTTGAACCAAAATCCTTATTTAACTACCATTCATTATTCAAAAGTTCTCCATCACTAACTTGAACAATCCTGAAGCAGGGGCGATCAGAATGAGTAAAACCCAAGAAAGTGTTCCTGCCTTTATAAAGGCTGAGGAACTGGACCCAAAATTCAAGTACGAAATGAGCAAGATTCACGGTGCAGAAAAACTCATGCTATGCTTCCAATGTGGAACCTGCACTGCTGGCTGTCCAATCAAGGTTCAGCGACTTTTACAGACCTAGACAAATAGCGAGGATGGTGCAGCTTGGACTGAAAGACAGGCTTCTTTCAGATGATGCCCTCTGGCTATGCTCCACCTGGTTCATATGCGTTGATCACTGCATCCACGCGCGCGTTGGAATTGCCAACGCATGATCTTTTCCCCCGTTAAGGATGTTGACCGCGATAGAGAGATAGAAGTGGTGATCAGCTCAACCAACTAGCACGCGCTTAATTTGCACCCGTCCTCTGAAGCTTTCTCCCTTTTACTTCAGATTCAGAAATCTTAGCAGTTTGTGGTTTATTCTCTTTCTTTTATTACCTTTCTGATGGCTTGCTGTACTTTATTCACTGGCTCGTACGTGTTGACGAGGTAGGGAGGCGCGAATTGGAACAGCCTTCTGAAGAAGTTGTTCCTCACCTCAATCTTCTCTGGGGTTCTGACAATTAAGTAGGGATTGAGGTACTGTTCCCTTGGATGTTTTTCCAAGTATTCCACAGCTTCCTCTGCCTCCATTTTCGTCACAATTTCCGGATTGTTTCTCTCCCTTTCTAGCAACAACACTTTATTTACGCGTGTTGTGTCAACGAACTTGTACGGACCTGCGATCCAGCGTGGGTCTAGCAGAGCGCGGCTATACTCATGGGCGATGTAGGGGTCGTTAATCATTTTTTGCAGTTCTTTTTCGTTGATCTTTGCCTCTCTTAAATGTTCCATCTCATCTTGACTGAGCTCTTTGACGTTTTCCAGTTTGCATTTGTCAAGGAGTGGTCTTATCTCGGGGAAGACTCGGACTATGTTTGTTCTCAGGTAGAACTTTCTCTCGCTGATCTCTGCGCTGGCTCTTCCGATGAATCTTACGTAGAGCCAGTCGTCGCTGTGTATCCTGGCGCCTTTCATTTTGAGTAGAGCGTAACTGTTGGTGGATTTGCCTGTTCCTGTGGGAGCTATTAAAACGATTCCTTGTCCATTTATCTCCACGCAGCTTCCGTGAATGCTGTGGATGTCGTGCTGGTCTTCTGCGATGTCACAGACGATTCCCAGCGCCCAGCTTTTACACTGACCATAATACTCCGTGTTATATATGACGGCTGTCTTAGTCTCAGGATTGTAGTATGCATGTGGTCTACCTTTGTCAAAATCTGGATCTAGGACCGCATAGATTCGACCGTGAGATCTTGCGTCTCGTTTTTCGGCAAACCAGTTCTCTGTCCAAAATTCGGATAGGTGTGGGGAGTTTGTTTCAAGTTGCATACAAAAGTTATCTATGCTAGCCTTCCAGCCGTACCGGATGTTATCCAGGGTTTGCTCCGCCTGTGCGACGAGCTTGTCCCTTTTCTCCTTCGATATGATATCGTAGTCCACTCTTCCTATTACTTCAGTCAGTTTGTTATAGAGGTTCATACTTGATTCCCTCAGCAAGGGACTAGCGTCTTATAAATATATCACATGAGCGTACTGAGCTAGTTTCTCGTACTGCAAATTTCAATTTTAAGCTTTTCCCTAAAAATTAGAGCGTGCGCTTGCAAATAGTGTCTAATGGCATCAGTTCCCAGCTGCCTATCTTGAGAGTATCATTCGATATCTGACCATCTTCCACGAGTTGGCAGTCAGCCTCTTTCGCAGCTTCGAAGACGTCGTCTATCGGCATATCGCGCGCGCGAAGAGCGTTTGAGATCCAGTATTCTCATTATTCATTTTAAACCAAAATCCTTATTTAATTAACATTCATTATTCAAGAGTTCTCTATCGCCAATGTGAAGAGAGCTGAAACGGAGACCACTGAATGAGTGAAACACAAGAACACCATCCAACCGTTATAAAGGCTGAGGAACTGGACCCAAAATTCAAGTACGAGATGAGCAAGATTCACGGTGCAGAAAAACTCATGCTATGTTACCAATGTGGAACCTGCACCGCAGACTGTCCAATTTCAAGGTTCAGCGACTTCTACAGGCCTAGAAAAATAGCGAGGATGGTGCAGCTTGGACTGAAAGATAGGCTCCTTTCAGATGATGCTCTTTGGCTTTGCTCCACCTGTTTCACGTGTGTTGATCACTGCCCTCAAGGTGTGGAAATCGCTGGGATTGTCCGAGCCTTGCGGAACCTAACGGTAAAAGAAAAGGGCGTAATGCCGCTTGTCTTTAAGGAACTAGCTTCAAACATTCTGAAAACAGGTTATGTATATCAAATCCCGGAATCAAGACATAAGAGGAGGGAGATGAAGGGACTGCCACCATTGCCGAAACCAAACCTAGAAGATGTTACAAAAATATTCGAGATTACGGGTTCCTCAGAGATGCTTGAAAAAGTTAAAACTTTTGAGAAGGTGAAAAGTTAAAATGCCGGAGCTAAAGTATCTACTCTTCCTTGGATGCGTTATCCCATACAGACTTTCAAGTTACGAAATCTCAGCCAGGAAAGTTCTTGAAAAGCTAGGCGTGGAGCTAGTGGAAATGCCAGAGTTTAACTGTTGCGGTTTTCCTATGGATCCGATAAAACATGACTTGATGCTAACCTTGGCAGCGCGAAATCTCTGCTTAGCGGAAAAACAAAACTTGGACATTCTAACCTTCTGCAACGGCTGTTTCAGCATTTTAAACGAAACGAACAAGATGCTAAAAGAGGATAAAAAACTCAGAGAGAAGATTAACGGCTACCTAACGGAAATTGGTACGGAATTTGAGGGAACAATCAAAGTTAAACATCTTGTTCATGTACTCGCGGAAGATGTGGGTTTTGAAAAAATAAAGGATGCTGTTAAGAAGCCGTTAACCAACCTTCATGTAGCACAACACGGCGGATGCCACATAGTTCGTCCAGTGAAATATGTAGGTCACGGCGATGACCCTGAAAACCCCACGATGCTCAAAAACCTAATTAGGTTGACTGGGGCTGAATGCTTGGACTATATGGATGAAGCGGAATGTTGTGGTAACCCAATAATTGGCGTAAATGAGCCTGTTCCGTTTCAGATGGCTAAGGAAAAACTTGAGCATGTTAAAGCAGTAAAGGCGCAAGCGTTAATCACTGTTTGTCCCTTCTGTCACATGATGTACGACCTCAACCAGCCTAGAATAGAGAGAGCATTTAACGAAAAATTCAGCATACCAGTACTGCACTATACACAACTATTGGGCTTGGCAATGGGCTTCACACCTGAAGAACTTCTGCTAAACCAGCTTAGAGTAAAACCAACAGAACTGGTAAGTCAAATTCAACCATAGCGCTAGCGCGCCTTAGACTCTCTTCTTGACCAAGGCTGTATCATAATCTGACTTAGGATGGATTATCTTCACCTCATATTCTTCTCGTGAAATGTTGTCGACCACCATTTTGGGACCTGAGAAATCACAGTTGTGGAAGAAAACTACCGTTTCATTGTGCATAAGGGACTTTGAATTCTCCCAATCACTCTTCACAGTTGCATAAGAATGACCTCCATCGATAAAGATCATGTCCATTTTGGGTAGGGTTTTCAATGCTTTAGGAAGAGTTTTGGCTGAATCTCCTTTGAAAAGCTTAGACTTACACCCTGTCTCCTTCAGTTTCTGCCTCACTTGTTTCAGCCTAGAATCGTCGTTTCCTCCGAAAAGGTCGAATCCGTAATATTCCACGTCTTCAGGCGAAAAGTTTCGGATGGCAACTCTTATCATGTTTCTCGCGTTTTCACCATTTGCAACACCGATCTCCATGATCCTCTTACACTTATTCCTATAGATATATTCGTTAGGAAACGAATGCGCTCCATATCCTAAACGACTAGATCTCAACTTGCGTTTCCCATATGAAAGAAACCTTCTGAGTTTATAACTTTCTAATTAGTCAGAAACTGAAAGCTTGATTACAGAATAGATGATAAGAAATACGATCACAAGTAAAAGATGATACCGAATCACTCGCTTCAATGAGAGACCAGAGACAAACAATAGAAAAGGAAATTTTGCAGGAGACATCGCCACTTCGGAATGTTGTAAACTCTACCTTTCACTTTCCGCTTCGTCTTTCACTTTTGTTTTCGGAAGGGCACCCCAAAGCGGTCAAAACTGTTTTTTCCAGAGAATCCGTGAAAATGCAATGTTGAAAGGTTGCGAAACAGGAAGAAACTAAAAAAGTGAGCCCAGTTGGAGAGGGTCGTGAAAAAAAGGTGGGGGGTATCAAATTTAGGTTGTGTAGGAAGCGTAAATTGAATGATCGTTGAAGGCACGGCTAAAACCGTAATTCTCAGATGTTGTGGCAACTATTCCCCTTCTGAAAAATATAGGGGGGTGTCCCGTATTGGCTTTGAAGAAAGCGAAAAACTGAATGACCCCGCGCGTATTCTTGCCTGCTTGTTTACATTCTTATTTCTTTCTCTAGCCAAGGGATTTTCTTTTCTCTGTGCCTCCAGAACAAGTCAGTGAATATGTAATGAAACGCCAGCCCTCTCCATTTTCCATACCTATTGTTGAACTCGTCTGTTATCTCATCCGTGGGAACCAGCTTCTTGCCGGACATTACTCTGGAGAGTATTTTTTGTTCCCAAAACTTACCTTTCAAGTCAAAAACGTCAAATTTTCTCAAGTATCCGCCCAGAATGATTTGTGCTGTTGCCGGTCCTACTCCATACAGTTTCATAAGCTCCTGTTTTGCGTCTTCAGTATTCATTTTTCTCAGCTTCAACTCATCTATTTCTCCGCGTGCAAAAGCTTCTGACACGCGTTTAATCATTTTGGCTCTGTAGCCGACTTTCAAAGCTCTCAACTTTTCTTCATCAACGTCGCTCAAGTCTTCTGGATTCCAGTAGGCAAACAATTCCTTGCCGTTGAATTTCAGTTTTGAACCATAAGGATTGAACAAGTTGTTCATCATTTGAATGGTTCTTTTGACTGTGGCATTCTGCAGAACTATTGAGATTATCAGGAGTTCGTAGAGGGAATTTGCACAATTGGACCTCATTCCTTTCCAACGTTTGAATACTGGTTTGAGAAACTTGTCATTCTTGAATTCCTTGAAGAATTCTGAAATGTCCTCGTTGAACCCATACCTCCAGTCCAGTTCATTCACAATCCTCCCCACCACGTTAGGAGTAAGCTTGTTCTTGGAATAGACGGTCAGTTTGATCTTGGGCTCGTCGATAACACCCCTGTTTTCCATTCTTAACCCAAACAATCTTCCATCCAAATTCAGAGTTTGCCACATCACGTTGGGTTGCCATTCAAAGTCAGGTGTTGGAAAATAGTGAGGGACATATACTGTACCATCAAAGTTGAAGGGTTGGATTGGCCGGATGACAGTCTGTGCGGATTCCATTCTGGTCGCTCCTGTTTCCGATGATATCTAGAGTAACTTGATTATAATCTTAACTTGCCGCGCGCAAAGCTGCTCAAGACAATGCAAAGATAACCTTTTATTCCCTTCTGTTTCTTGTTAGTTTTATGGCGGTTTCTAATGATCAGCAGAAAATACAATGTTGAAAAGGAGTTAAAGGTATGGCTTTCAGAAGCTGAAAAAGTGGTCATAGCCGGCATTGGAAACCCCATTCGCATGGATGATTTCGTCGGCACCAAAATAGTCCAAGATTTGCAAGGAAAAGTTTCTGAAAAAGTTTACCTAATCGAGTGCGAAACTGTTCCGGAAAACTTTATCCAGAAAATCATAGATTTTAACCCTACACATGTTCTTCTGATAGATGCGGCTGTTTTAGGCTTAGAACCTGGGAATTCGAGGCTTATCAAACCAGAACAGCTAGCAACATTCCCTGCTTATTCAACACATGCGCTTCCTCTGAGGATTTTTTGCGAATACCTTACCACAACAACAAAAGCAAAAATCGCCCTATTACTGATAGAGCCCAAAAAAGCTGATTTTGGAGAAGGCTTGACATCTGAGGTTGAAGTTTCAGCTCAGAAAATTGTTGATATTTTCCTTAGAATCCTCCCTTGAGGCCGATAATCGTAGAAGTAAAGATTTGATTCTGTTTAAGCAAGTGCCCATTGAGCAAACAGATGACAGAATAGACTTATCTGACTCGGAGTTAAAACATTGAGTAAGGAGAGAAAAGGCAAATGTGTGCAAAGCCAGTGAGGACGTTGGCTTTCCTAGCGCTTTTCTTAGTCGCTGTCGGATTAATCATTTCCAGCTTTGCTTCATTGCGAGTTGTTAAGAGTTGTAACGGTTCTTCTCTAGACAGCTTTCTTGTTATAAGTCCTGAACAAGAGCGCGTTTCAGGGAATTTCGGCACAATACAAGAAGCCATTAACCAAGCTGAGAATGGCTCAACCATCTATGTTCCTTCAGGGGTCTATTATGAACGTATAGTTATAAACAAAACAATTTCACTTATTGGAGAAAACGTTTCGACAACGATTATTGATGGCAATAATGGTGGAACAATTGTAGAGATAACTGCGGATAATGTAACCATAGCTGGTTTCACCATACGGAACAGTGGTTGGGGATGGGTTAAAAACGGAATTTATGTCTACTCTGCTGATAACTGCGAAATAAGAAATAACTATCTATTCCACAATTGTCATAACATCCGATTGAATTATTCACGGGATTCTCGGGTTTCAGAAAACACGATAGATGGCATTGGCTACGGAATTAGGTTCATCAATTCTGTTAATTGTACAGCAAGTGGCAACAACGTTTCTAATTGTATTGGAGGTGTCCACTTGCAAAATGCAACAAACTGTACTGTAAAGAGAAATCGCTTTACTCAAAACAGCCAAGGCGTTCGTTTGTATTCACCGTGCACGTACAACAAGATATTCGCGAATGTGGTTTACAACAATACCGATGACGGCATGATAGAAGCAATGCCTCCAAACGGAACTTTCTTTAACAACTTTATTTTTCACAACAACTTCATCAACAACACGAATCCATTTATTTACAAAGTGTCCGGCAATATCTGGGACGACAGTTATCCCTCAGGAGGAAACTACTGGAGCCGATACAACGGCACAGATTTATACAGTGGACCTTATCAAGATGAACCGGGCAGCGACGGGATCGGAGACACAGAATACACTATCAATTATTTTGAGGCGGATAGGTACCCCCTGATACATCCATACGGCTCTATCCGCAATCTCAACACGAACTCGACTTATCTGACCATACAATCCGCAATTGATGCTTCTGAAACTTTGAACGGGCATACATTGTGGGTTGAGTCGGGAGTCTATCATGAAAATGTTAATGTCTATAAGGCGTTGAGGCTCACAGGAGAAAATCCATTAACAACAATTATAGACAGTGATAATGTAGGTACAGTTTTGTCTGTGAATGCAGACAATGTTAGCGTTGTTAGGTTCACTGTACGTAATAGTGGGTTGCTGGCTCCGACTTATGGGGATGATTGCGGTGTTTTTCTGAATCATACTATTGGAAGTAACATAAGTCAGTGTTTAGTGACGCATAATCGAATTGGGATTTATCTTTTCTTTTCGAAAGGTAACGTTGTTGAGCGCAACATTGTTTCTTCCAATCACGAAAATGGAATCTGGTTATGGTATTCGGACAATAATGTTCTCAACGGAAATGAAGTTTCTAATAATTCATACAATTTCGGTGTTTTTGGCGGCAGCTTTTTGAATTTCAATAATACCATAGATGCAAGCAATACAGTCAATGGGAAACCGATTCAATATCTGATTGGGGTAGAAGATGAGATCTTTGACGACAAAACAAACACAGGTGTTCTCTATCTTATCAACTGCTTCAATGTGACTGTGCGGAACCTAAATCTGACAAAGAATGGTCACGGCGTGTTCTGTCATAACGTAACAGACTCTACGATAGAGAATGTGACTACTTTTGAAAACAACTATGGCATATATCTTCAAGATTCTGGTGGCAATGTCATAGACAATAATCGCTGCTTAGAAAACTGGGTTGGAATTTGTCTTGAAGATTCGAACTACAATGTTGTTGAAAGCAACACTGCTGGGAACGGCGAAAAAGGAATTTCCCTTTATAAAGCTGACAACAACAATCTTACGGGTAACACTGTCCTGAACAATCTTTATGGAATTCGGCTGTATTCCTCGCATTTTAATGTATTCTTCCACAACAATATAATTGGAAACACTAACCAAGCAGATCTGATCACTTCGTACCCGAACGTTTGGGATAATGGTTTTGAAGGAAACTTCTGGAGTGACTATGTTGGCCCTGACACTAACAGAGATGGTTTAGGCGACACTCCTCGAATCATCGATGACGGTAACCGGGATCGCTATCCCCTTTTGGGCTCTTTTTGCAATGTCAGCAGCTACTATGAGGAAAACTTCCATGGAGTTCCAGTAATCAGTAACTCAACAGTACTGAGCTTTATTTTTGAAGCCACCGATAATACTATTAGGTTGACAGTGAATGGAACGGATGGAACCTATGGATTTTGCAGAATGTGTATTCCACATATTTTGATAGAGCCAGAAATCGCGGTGATAATTGATGATGGATTGACAGAAGTACTTTATCCAAATTTTACTATTCGCGATGATGGTTTTTGCAGATGGATATACTTTGCGTATCAACATTCAGAGCATGAGATACTTGTAATTCCCGAGTTTTCGCCAGTATTTTTCTTGTTAACCTTATTGCTTGTAGCACTTTGGTGCTCTTCGCTCAAAACATTGAAAAATGAACATTTGTAAAGTAATTCTTCTGGAAACGTAAAGTTAAAACCTTAGAACCTTCTGTTGATGTAAATAGAAATGATAATTCGACCAAAAACATAGAACTTAATAACGCAAACTTTAATAAAATCATATTCTATATATTTCGTGTACGTTAAAATTGAGGAGAATGGAGAGATTGAAAAAGAATCTAAGTTCTAACGCTATTGCCTTTCTTTTGATTTCGTTGATGTTCATCAGTTCCTTAACAATTCTATCATCTAACATAAGTTATGCTCAACCAGAAGATAATATGACTTTCACCTCCGGCGAAAAAATCAACTTCACCAGCGATACTGAAATGACGTTCAAAGGCTACACATCAATGGTATTCAAATCCGGTGTTGAAATGGCGTTTCAGTCAGGCATCGAAATGCTGGTTTTTGAGCCAATTCCCGATGGTTGGCTCGAACCGTGTGACACTGTCATAGTCGTGGAGCCACAAGGATTTCTGCCTGAATTTTGTTCATGGTGGGAGGCAGTTGACATGTATACAGGGGAACTCTTAGGCGAGTTTCACGTCGATGGCAATGATGGTATTTACACATTCCATGTGGATGCAACGTGGCCAGAACAGGGATTTCCAATTCCTTACGAGGTTTTCAAAGCCGTCAAAAAGATAGGGATTATAGAACCATGCAGCTACTTCGAAGTTCACTGGCCCGCACACTGGTGGCCTGAACCTTGCACTTGGTGGGAGATAATAGATCCTGAAACTGGTGAAGACACAGGGTTCGAATTCCATGTTGATTGGACTAACGAGAGCTGCGAATTCCACATAGACCTGATGGAACCTGGACCTTACATACTGCAATTTCCATGGTATGAAATACGGGCGCGACAAAAGATACCTGACATCGAAACATGCGACTATTTCGTTGTTGAAGACCCTCCACACTGGTGGCCTGAACCTTGCACTTGGTGGGAGATAATAGACTTTTACACTGGCGAGCCGACTGGTTATAATTTTCACGTTGATTGGACTAACGAGAGCTGCGAATTCCACATAGACCTGATGGAACCTGGACCGTACATTTTTACGGATCCTGCGGGTTACCCAACTCCAGTGCCCTACGTGATTGCTGAACAAAAAATTACAGAGATCGAGCCTTGCGACTGGTTTATCATTGTTGATCCGATAGAGTACCTTCCTGACCCTTGTTCATGGTGGGAAATACTAGATGACACTGGTGCGCCAACAGGCCTAGAATTCCACGTAGACGTGACTGATGGAATAGAGATGTTCCACGTAGACATTGTAGAACCCGGTGAAATCATTACAATACCGCCGTCATACACCATCACAGTCAGAAAGAAAATAGACCTCATACAACCTTGCGACTGGTTTAGAGTTGATGATCCATCACTTACGCCTGAAACTTGTTCGTGGTGGGAAATACTAGATCCAGCTACTGGCGAACCCACAGGCTTCGAGTTCCACGTAGACCAGAGTATTCCTGCAGACGGATTATTCCACGTAGATGATGTATGGCCTGGACCATTCATTCCAAAACCAATATACGAGCTGACAGCAGAAAAGAAGATCGATACAATCCAACCCTGCGACTGGTTTGTGGTCATTGATCCACCCACAGGATGGGTTCCTCAACCTTGCAGCTGGTGGGAAATAATCTGGCCGATCGAATGGGCAGGAATAACATTTCACGTAGACCAATCTGGAGATGGAATATTCCACATAGACTTTGTAGATGATCCACCAGATCCACCGACTCCACCGCCATGGAACGTAACCGCCAGACCCTACGAAGAACCATCAGACCCATGGTACATCAAAAGCCCGTTTCCTGATTATGCACCCAGCGGAATGCCAGACTTCGACCAGAAACAAGACATGTGGGGTCCAGGTGTAGGCATATACACTTGGTGCGGTCCAGTTGCAGTTGCAAACTCCTTATGGTGGTTCGACTCTGAATACGAATACTACAATAATCCCAGCTCACCGCCTCCACCAGCAATAAGCGACAGCTTCCCTATGGTTACAGCCTACGGCCCTTGGGACGACCACGACGTCAGAAACGTTGACCCATTGGTTCACAATTTAGCTTGGTTAATGGATACAGATGGACAAAGAACAGGTCTGTGGCACATAGGAACAGGCTTCATCGACATGCAAGTAGGAATCTCACAGTATCTGCAGCAGCAAGGCATCAACCCTGTCGGAGATTGTGATGGAGACGGAGACGTAGACGATGATGACATGGTAATAATAGAGCCAGCCCTTGGCGCCGTACCAGGAGCCCAAAACTGGAACATGGCTGCAGATGTGATCATAGACAACGTCATAGACATGTACGATTTCAACGCTGCCGCAGCAAACCATGGCCAAGTCGGCATGTTCTACGAACACACCGAAGAGTTCCCAGATTTCCTGTGGATGGAAGATGAAATCATGCGATGCGAAGATGTAGTGCTCTTCCTAGAGTTCTGGCAAGAGATAGGTCCCGGCGAATGGATGCCGCTCTACGATAATCCCGACCTAGAAGCAGGCCACTATGTCACTTGTGCAGGAGTAAACTCCACAACCTTTGAACTGCTCATAAGCGATCCCTATCAAGACGCATACGAAAAAGGAGCAACACCAGGACGTTCACCAGTACCACATCCATATCCGCATACACCTAACGTCCATAATGATACACAATACGTTTCTCATGATGCTTATCCAGTTCTAAATTGGATAGAGCCACCGCCATCACCATATCCTGGATTTCCAGTTTGGGAGCTTGTAGGATACTTAGAGACATTGGGCTACGATCCTTCGTGGCACGCCTTCATAAGAGCTGCTGTGGTAACATCACCGCTTGAACCCGTCGAGCAGCCTGACATTGCCGTAACAAATCTTACAATTTGCCATGGTCAGACAGTTATTCCTCAGAACAGAACACGCTACATTAACGTTACTGTTACAAATGAAGGCCCAACAGATGAAACGTTCACGTTGACAGTTCATTGGAACACAACAAATGTAATAGCGTCCACCAGCGTCTCGCTACTAGTCGGTGAAACAAAAATCGTCACTTTCATATGGAACCCCAACCAGCCCAGATACATGAACTACACTTTAAGCGCTTATGCTACGCCAGTTCCAGGTGAAATTGACATTGCTGACAACACGTTCGTAGGTGATACTGTAACAATTGTATATCCAGGCGACGTAGACGCAGACAAAGACATTGACATCTACGACGTTGTGAAAATCACTGGTATATACGCATCCAAGTACGGAGATCCACAATTCAAACCTAACAGCGACCTAGACTGCAACGGCAAGATCCAAATCTACGACGTGGTAATGTGCACAGGCCACTACGGATACGTAGAGCCATAACCTCTTTTTTTACTACTGAAGCTGAAATGATACTAGAACTCTAGGCACAGGCAACTTTGTAAACATAATATTTAAAACCAATCAAACAAGAGATTGATGCCTCATCTTCCTTCTGCAACTGTACATTTGGAAAATGGAAGATTAGACGGTTTTCGGTGTAACTGTCATTGCTTCTTTGAACAGTTTCTTCACTGCTGTAATTCTTGCTTTCTGAGCTAAAACATCAGCTGTGACAAGATCTAATGCTTCTTCTGGACACCACTTGACACATTGAGGCTCACCTTGTTCTTGGCACAGATCGCATACAAACACTACTTTGTTCTCTGGATGTAGCATTATTGCGCCATAGTCGCATGCTTCAATGCACCATCCGCATCCATTGCACTTGTCCTCATCTACCATTATCAAACCTGTTTCTTCAGACTGTGTCAAAGCATCTCTTGGACACGCAGCAACGCACGGTGGATTCTCACAGAGCCTACACGTGACTGCTAAGTTTATGAGCTGGTTTATTCGAACAACTCTTATTCTGGATTTTAATGGGTTGAAAGCTCCTTCTTTTGTCCATGAACATATGTATTCGCAGACTTGGCATCCTACGCATTTTTCGGGGTCTGCCGCAACAAATTTTCTTTCGTGGATTTTGACCATTATTACCTCTCCTCTGCTTTCTCAGCTTTTCTCTTGACTATGTGGATTAAATCGTCCATTTCCAGTTCCCTGAGCTTTTCTTTTGTTGGTACACCCTCTTTGTTCCATCCGCGAGCTTCATAATAGTCGTCCAGTAGGAAGTCCAGTTCTTTTTGGCTTACATAGGCTCCTTTTGATGGGCCCTCATCTGGTACTGGAAGGTGCATAACCTTGTACGGTAACGTGTCATCCTTTCTGCCTAAGCCTTCTCTAACATTGAATAATCTGGCAACATTGTTTATTCTCTCACCAGCAAGTCTCATCTCTTCCGGCGTAACTTCAAGTCCTGTAACTAAGCTGTAGAGCTTAGCCATGTCTTCTAATTCTTTGTAGTATGTGCCCCTTGAGAACTTGCATACAATTAATGAATCAATTAGGGTGTATTGATCTTCCATGTCTTTAACCATTTTTCCTCTTCCTTTCTCTACGATCAGGCGGTTGACCTTCCCTTTTACGTCGAAGCTGTAGGCTCCATGTCTGTTGTGGTCTGCACCACGGAAGGAAACGGCAAAACCTAATGCAGCCGTCTTAAGACATCTAAGATCATAACCAGTAACCTCGACTCCCTTAATGTGCTGAGCCAGTTTTTCTGCTCCTTTGCCTATTTTCTCTCCAGCGATTTTTACGCCTTCAGCCAATATGTCACCTATGCCTTCACGCTTACCAATTTTCTCAATAAGTTGAACTAGAGCCTCCTGATTGCCAAATCGTGCATCTATCCCGTCAAGGTCTTTCTCCGTCAGTATTCCTTTTTCGTAGCAGTCCATGGCGAAGCCGACGATGACTCCTACGCTGATTGAGTCTACTCCGTAATAATTGCTGAGGTCCATTCCCTTTATGATAGCGTCTAAACGGTCTACACCGCAGTATGGTCCCATAGCCCATAACGGTTCGTATTCCATTCTGGTCATAGTTCCTTTGTATGGGCCTTCTGGAACAACACAGACGTGTTCGCATCGCATTGCACAGGAGCTGCATCCTATAATTTTCGCAACAAATCTTTCGTTTAGGGTTTCGCCGCTCACCTTTTCTGCTCCTTCAAAACAGGAGTTGTTGTAGTTTCTTGTAGGCATACAAGGTATTGCGTTATGCACTAACACATTTGCTGCAGTGCCCAATGTTCTGTATTTTTGTGTGGCTGGCCCTTTCATTCTTTCATGAAATTCCTTAACGAACTCCATGAACTCGTCTGGCTTCGCCACGGTAATGTCCCGTGTTCCACGCACAGCGATTGCCTTAAGATTCTTTGAACCCATAACAGCGCCCATGCCAGTTCTTCCAGCAGCCCGCGTTTTGTCATTAATTATACAAGCTAACCGAGCAAGCTTCTCTCCAGCTAGACCTATGGCTGCAACACGAATGTAATAATCGCCCAACTCTTCCCTTACGATGTCTTCTGTTTCAGCTGGTGATTTACCCATCAAATGAGAGGCATCTAAAATCTGAACTGAATCATCGTCAATCCATACGTAAACCAGTTTTTCAGCTTTACCCTTAAAAATTACAGCGTCGTATCCGGCTCTTTTTAGTTCTGTGCCAAAGGAGCCATGGGATTTGGATTCGCCGACACCGAAGCTCTGGGGAGATTTTGAGACAAAGGCGTGTCCGTTTCCACCAGTAGGCCACATTGTGCCTGATATTGGTCCTGTTGCCAGAATCAACGGGTTTTCCGGGCTGAAGGGATCTGTTCCTGGCTTAGAATGATCCAGTAACAGTCGGATGCCGAGACCTATTCCCCCAATATATTTTTTCGCGTATTCCTCATTCAAAGGTTCAACATGAGTTTTTCCCGTTGTCAAGTCTATGTGAAGAATTCGACCAGCATACCCTTGCAAACATTTTCCTCCATTAAATTTGAGTGAAATTTATAATAACTTATCAGTTAATATATTAACGTATCTATTTAAAAACCTTGAAACGTAAGGATCAAATTAATGACATAACAAGTTCTTGAGCTTAGCGAAAAAAACACAAGCGCACACTTACATGTAATGTAGACGGAATTATTGTTTTCGTTTTGTTTGTGGGTATAGAGTTACTTTTATCATGTCTCCATGTTCTATTCCAAGCTCTTCAACCACAACCTTAGGAATAGTAAACCTGCCATCCCTATTCATCCTCGCATAGAAGCCTTCATGTCCAGACTTCTGCGTAAAGAAAATATAAACTCTCAAAACCTCACCCACTTCAAGCTTATGCTTCCACCGTATCAGTACAAGCACCTGAACCCGACTATTTCTCTGCACTCTAGCAAGAAACTGCTCATTACAGGACAAAGGCAACCCTTAACCCACCTTTTCCAACCTTTCCAGACCTGAAACTAACGCAGCCTAAACCACTAAAACCTTCTGTTATAAGTAAACAAAGTGAAACAAACAGCACAAAAAACCCTAGAGGGTCTAGAATTTAAGCAAAGAAAACAAGATAAATTCGACAAGCGAGAAAGCAAGATTATCAGCTACAAGTCCAAGCAAAAAAGATTTAGGTCAAAACATCACAACAATCTCGTTCTAGGTGAACAACATGAAAAGAATACAAGCCCTAAAACAGTTAGCCTTTGAGAAAAAAGATTTTGAAGCTTTTCTAGTCACCAACGGAGCAAACATTCTATATTTCGCAGGTTTCCCGGGGACAGCATGCATACTGATTCCCAAAAGAGGCAAAAGCACAATTTACGTATACAGCACAAACTATGAACAAACCAAAGCCGAAGCAGAAGAATTCAAAGTCGAATTAGTCAAACAAGGAGAAGACCTAGCAACCAAAATCTCAAAAAAAGTCAAGACTTCAAAAACCAAGAAACTCGGTTTAGATACAATCACAGGCGTTTCAGGTGTTGCAGACTATCTGAAGCTTCGCAAGGCTTTGAGAGGAATAGCCAAAATCAAAATCGACAATGAACCTGTAAAAACCCTTCGCAAAGTGAAAGATGAACAAGAAATCAAACTCATGCGAAAAGCCGGAGAACTAACGACCGAAGGCATGAAAGCTGCTTACGAAACAATCAAGCCTGGCTTGAGAGAATATGAAGTTGCCGCGGAAATTGAATATGCCATGCGTAAAAAAGGTTCTTGGGGAACAGCATTTGAAACAATTGTAGCTTCAGGGGTTCGTTCAGGATTTCCACATGGAGGCTGCACTGACCGAAAAATACGGAAAGGCGACTTGGTTGTAGTTGACATAGGAGCAACCTACCAGTATTACTGTTCAGACATGACAAGAACAATTGCCGCTGGAAAGCCTTCAGCAAAGCAAAAGAAAATGTACGAGATCGTCAGACTGGCTCAAGACAAAGCCTTCCAAGCCGTAAAACCCAAAGCAAAAGCAAAAGATATAGACGCAATCTCAAGAAAAGTAATAAAAGACGCAGGATACGACGAATATTACGTTCACGGCTTAGGCCACGGCGTAGGCTTAGAAATTCATGAACCGCCAACACTGAACTCAACAAGCAAAGACAGGCTAACAGTTGGTAACGTTGTGACGATCGAGCCAGGCATATACATTGTCGATTTTGGAGGCATACGCATAGAAGATACTGTTCTAGTACAGAAACGCAAGGGAGAAAAACTCACGAGAGGCCCCTATACTTTAGAAGCAAAGCCATAAAAAAACAATTTAAAAATGTATGGCTTTAGACTAGGTGACTTCTAGGCGTGGGCTAACCGAAGACGGCGTGGAAGCCTTCACGCAAGAACTAAAGCATTCCAGTACGTTTAGTAATGCTGATACAAAGGAAATTGACGGATTGTAAGAGAATTCGGCTAAATCATCAACTATTTCTAGCAAGATCTGGGTTAAATTCAGAAGGGAGACAAAAAGTTTAAAAGCAAGATATGACATCATTATGGAAAATGTATGAGGGGGATGGTAGAAAAATTTTATCCCTTCTCTCCTTTCTCCCCTTGTGAAGGTCTACCATTCTCCTCACGAAAATCTTAATGCAGTTTTAATCTTTTATGGTTTATGGAGAAATCTTCTATTCCCACTCGAACGTAAAAGCCATTGAATGTTAGAAAGAATTAAATCAGTGTGGCGTACTCGGCCAGTTTTTTTTTGGGATTCTTGTGGCATGAAGACTTCCAACTGTTCTAGGCTTTTTTCGCTATGCTATAGAAAACTATAAATGTGTTCTAGACAATTGACCTAGATGTTTCATCCTACACTATTTAAATATCTCGAATCTGAATAGAACAGAAGGAGTGCAGTGAACTTATGTCTTGTCTCATCCGCTCCTGTCAGGGAGGGATTAACTAGTGGAAGTTACCGGTCAACAAGAAATCATTAACGAATTGAAAATGCAGTATAAAATGCTCTGGCGGGAGCGGATTGACGATAAGGTGAGAGCTGAGGGGATTGCAAATAAAGATTATTTCATGTTGTTTGTTGAGAAGGGTACAGTGATTTTTGCAACAAGAGATTTTAGACCGTTGGATTTCAAAGAGATTTTGGAGCGGCATAAAGTAGTTGGCGTAGACAGGGTTGTTCCTCCTAGTCCTCATGTTGGTGGATGGGGAAAATTTATGAGAACGGAGATTGCCAGCCAAAAGCGCTGTGGAAGAGTTAGGCAAACAAGACAGTATTTGGATGACAAGAAGCAACGACAGCATTTGAAGAAGGGAGGAAGAGGTTGGCTTCATTTTACAGCGGGGCTTTTGGAACGTAGACGTAGGTAAGAGTTGTTTCAGTTTCTTATTTTAACGGTTCAGTTTTGAGGGAGTGAGTTTGGGTAGTTATAGGAGCAGATTAGATATTATAGCGGATATGCTGCGTGTGGTAAGCGAAGGAGGCGCTAAAAAAACGCAGATTATGTATCAGGCTAATTTGAGTTATAGGCTTTTGACCAGATATTTGGCTGAGGTTATTGAATCTTGTCTTGTCAATTTTGAACGTGGGGAAGGGTGTTATGTGCTTACGTCTAAGGGGAAGGAGTTTTTGGAAAAGTATAAAGATTATTCGAGGCGCAATAAGCGTGTTGAGGAGAGGCTTAACAGTCTTCAGGATAAGAGGAAGGTTTTGGAGGAGCTTTGTTCAAGTAGTTAGGCTTCGAGTTAGATGATTTGATTGGTTTTAGTTGTTTTTTGTTGCTGTCCACAGAAGTTAAAGTATGGTTTACTGTTTGAGTGTGAAAAAGATTGGGGGAATAAGTATGGTTAAGTGTAAGAGCTTCATTTGTTTTGTCGTGTTCATTTTGGTTTTTTCTTGGTTTGCATGTGCTTGTTTTGCGGTGGAAAAGGCTGATGCTGAAGAAGCGTTAATTGACGCTGAAAACATTTTGTCTTCTGTTTATGTTGCGGTTTTGGGAGTGGAAAAAAGTGGTGGCAACGTTTCCGGTCTCTTGGTGAAGCTGGATTCCGGAGGACACTTTTTAGTTGAGGCTCAAACGTGTTATAGAAACGGAGATTTTGATGGTGCAGTTTATTATGCGGATCTTTCGGTTCGAAATGTCACAGGTTTGGTAGAGGAAGCGGGTCAATTGAAAGCCTTAGCTGTCAGTGGATATAATGAAAGACTTTTTCAAACGATGGCGGCTTCAGGTGTGGCTGTTGGTGTGATAGTTTTGGGAAGTGTTGTTGGTTGGCGAATTTTTAAACAGCGTTATTTTGAGAAGGTTTTGAAGATGAAGCCTGAGGTGGTTAAAGGTGAATCTTGAGGATTATCGCACTGTTTTCGCTGTCAGTGGTTTAATCTTAATTCTAGTGGCTTCAGTTCCCACGTTAAGCCTTGTTTTGCCTTTTTCTGGAGGTGAATGTTTTTCGGAGCTTTGGATTTTGGGTCCAAACCACATGGCTGAGGATTACCCATTTAACGTGGTGAATGATACGGTTTACAATGTTTTTTTAGGCATTGGCAATCATATGGGGTCTTCGGCTTATTACATGGTTTATGTGAAGTTTAGGAATCAGAGTGAGCCTTTGCCTAACGCCACTGCTGGAATGCCTAGTCTGCTTTCGCCGTTGTATGAGTGTCGCGTTTTTCTTCAAGACGGCGAGACTTGGGCGGCGCCTTTAACTTTTTCGTTTTCTGGGGTTTCTTTTTTTGAGAATCAATCTTTTGTTGAGAGTTTGGTAATGAATGATGTGGTTTTTAGCGTTGGTAAGTTGGCTTTATGGGATGGGGACAATAATGGTTTTTACTATCAGGTTTTCGTTGAACTTTGGATTTTCAATGCTGGGTCTGACGATTTTGAGTTTCATAACCGTTTTGTGGGCATTTGGTTGAACATGACGGGTATTTAGTATTGTTGAGAAATGGAGACACTTAGTGTGTGTTTGCCTTCAAATAGGTGAATTTAATGATGTTGCGAAGATTTATTTGTGTGTAGCTTGATTATGTATGTTGGGTTGTGTTATGGTCTCTGCAGAATACTTGAAGTTCAGTAGGGCTCACGGCTGGTTTGAGCGTGAACATGGTAAGCTTGCTGAGCTCTACGACAGTGAGTGGATAGCTGTGGAAGATGAGGGAATAGTTGTCGAACGTGATAAAGACCTTAGTTTACTGCTTAGGAAGCTTCGTGAGAGAGGGTTGGATCCGGGTAAGCTGTTTATAGGGTATGTTAGCACGGAGCCTTTGGTGGCCATACTTTGAGGGTTAAAGGCTTCCTTTCAAGCCGCTTTAGGCCACCCGCGCCTTTAGTTGAAGCGTTGATAAATTTCCCAACAATCGGTGAGAGGCATATTATCCTATTAATAGACACTGGCGCGTCGGTGACCGCTCTTCTAGACGGTGATGCTAGCAGGTTCGGAATAACCATGGATTATGCGAGTAAGCATCTAAAATTAGCGTCACATAAGGTTGTAGGCATCGGCGGAATGGCTGAAACTTATGTTGTTAAGGGTGTAGAGCTTAGGTTTGCAACTGAAGAAGGAATGGAGGTAAGTGAGACCTTTAATCTTCATGCGGTGCTCCATGATCCAAAGACCTTAAGTGTTGAGGAATATGAGTTGGTCTTACGGCTTCCAAGCATCCTCGGCAGAGACATAATCAACAGATACAGCCTACTTTTTAGCGCAAGTCGTGACGAAGTTTACTTGGAACGCTAATATTGCTTCTACAGCCCTTGTTGTTCAACGCGCAAAAATTCTGGAATTTTTTATCAATTGTTTTTGAACTTCGGTTGTACCCTGTGGCTTCTCAGCGATTCAGGTATCATAATCGTTTTGTTAGGATTTAGTTGAACGTGGCTGGTTGGCTTTTGTTTTAACGAAAGTTTGCATATGAACAAGTTATGGGGGGATGTTGGTTTGAAAAAGTTTTCAAAGGTTCTTGTTACTGGTGGGGCTGGGTTTATTGGTTCTCATTTGGTGGACCGTTTGATGCGGATGGATTGTTTTGTTAGGGTTGTTGATAATCTTAGTGGCGGTAGTTTGGATAATGTTAAGGTTTGGGTTGATAGTGAACGTTTTGAGTTTGTTCGTGGAGATTTGAAGGATTCTGGTGTGGCCGAACAGGCTGTTGATGGTGTTGAGGTTGTTTTTCATTTGGCTGCTAATCCTGAGGTTCGCGTGGCTGAGATTGATCCTTCAATTAATTTTCGCGAGAATTTGTTGACGACTTTTAACGTTTTGGAGGCTGTGCGGAAGAGTGAAACTGCTGGGTTGATTGTTTTCTTTTCTTCTTCAACGGTTTATGGTGAGCCTGCGGTGTTTCCTACGTGTGAGGATTATGGTCCGCTTTTGCCGATTTCTGTTTATGGAGCTTCGAAGCTTGGTTGTGAAGGTTTGATATGTGCTTTTTGTCACACTTTTGGTGTTAGGGGTCTGGTTTTTCGTTTGGCTAATGTTGTTGGTGGTAGATCTGGTCATGGTGTGATCATAGATTTTGTTCGTAAGCTTCGGGAGGATTCGAGGGAGCTTGAGATTTTAGGCGACGGCAGTCAGAGCAAATCTTATTTGCATGTTGAGGATTGTGTTGAAGCGGTTTTGCATGCTTTGAAGCATTTTCTTGATGAGAAAGAAGCTTACGAAGTTTATAATGTTGGTTCTTTGGATAAGGTTGATGTTAGGCGTATTGCTGAAATTGTTGGCGAGGAGATGGAATTGGAGGATTTGGCGTTTAGGTTTACTGGTGGGGTTGATGGGGGTCGTGGGTGGAGGGGAGACGTGAAGACTATGTTGCTTTCTTCAGATAGATTGTTAAGTCTCGGTTGGAAACCTTCAATGAATAGTGGAGAGGCTGTTAGGCTGAGCTGTCGTGAACTTTTGGGATCTATGAAAGTGGATGATTAGAGTCTTTACTGTTCTGTATCTGGTAGGTGTCTTTGGTGGATGTGAAAGTTAAGGTTACGAGGCGCGTGCGGATTTACAACGGGACGATTGGTGGTTTTCAGTATCACGAACGTTTTGTTGGCCTATGGTTGAACGTGACGGTTTCCTAGCTGTTTTGGCTAGAGGTTCTGTTTGTATTCTGAAATGTGGCGGGCGTGAGGGTTGTCTTTTAGCTTTGCTAGCAGCCTTTCATCGGCGGTGTAAAAGGTCTTGCTTTCTAGTTCTGTGAGTGAAAGGTAGGATGAGTCATATATGGTTATGCCGTATTTAAGGGCGTTTTCGATGGTTTTTTCGGCGAGTTTTCCTAGTGTTGGGAAAAGCCAGAGACTGTATTCCGCCAGCGCTTTTGCGCTTTCTTTTAGGTCTTTTTGTCCGAATTCTGGGTTGTATCTGAGGGCGTTGAGGACTTCGAAGGGTAGTAGTTCTGGAGCGGCTATGTCTATAAGGCGATTTACGTAGTCGTCTCTTAGTTTTAGTGCGTCGGCGGAGTATTCTTCTTTTACGAACCATTTTGTGACTGCGGAGGCGTCTATAACTATAATTTCCTCAAGTCTCTCCATTTCCTTATTTCCTCGGTGCTGCTCCATGAAGGGGAGGGCTTTCTTATTTTGTCGGTTATCTCCGCGGCTTCCTTGAGCATTTTTGGATCGAGTCTTCTTTTTCTGTTTTCTTCTTGCTTGATTTTTTGGGTTATGGCCTGTCTTATTACTTCGCTCCAGTTTAGATGTGAAAGAAGCTTCATTTTTCGGCGGGTTTGTTCGTCTATTCTTACGCTTATGGTGCTCATGTTGATCAATCTTGTAATACTTGTATGTATATAAAAGTTTTACTGAAAAGGTCTTACGAAGCGTTGAAACCGCGGGTTTGTTTCCTTGTCATGGCACTCTGAGCGTGTGTTTAAGGTTTATAGATTTTGAAAAGGATCTTGTTAGAGAGCACGTGTTAGTTTTAAGTGTGCGTGTCGTGTTTCGTTTAGAAGTGGTAGTGCAGTGCTCTGGGAAAGAGTGTGTGCTTAAGTGTTGTTGTTGATAGGGGGAGGGGGTCTACAACAACAAATGCTCTTGAGATTATGAAGGAATTGCCTGGTGTTGAAGATGTGGATGCGGTTTTCCATGAGTGTGTTCATGTGAGTGGTGTCGGGGTGGCTGAGGGGTTAGGTGGTGGGCTGTAGAGAGGATGGGTTTGTTGTGGAAACCTGTTTATGCCTGTTCGAATTCGGTCCCCGACTGTGGGGGTTTTTTGGTTTTCGAGGTTTAGCGCGTGCAGTGTGGTATATCGTTTGATGTAATGTTTCGTGTAAAGAGTAGGAGTTATAGAATTTCTTTCTTGGGAAGGTAATAGAGAATAGTTGTGTAGGAGGATTTGGGGTTGAGGGTGGTTAAGGAAATATTGAAGAATCATGTGATATTGAGGGGTGTTGAGGATTTTTACGGGAAGACAAGGTTTTTTGGCTAGACTTGCAAAGGAAGGATAATTGGAGATTGTGGAACGTTCGGAAGAAATATGTTCTGCATAGTTGGGCAAGGCTGAAAAATCGTTAAGATCAGCAAGAATTCTTCTTGAAAACGCCTGATGAAGAGGAAAGCATCGTTCAAACCTGCTCTGCTTAGAAGTTCTAAGCTGTCGCTTAAGTTTTTGCCGATTGTGTCAATTAGAGGCGCGTCTGGGTTTGGGTGGATGTCCGCTATGTCAATGGCTTCTTCGCCTAAATCTTGTTTTATGGTTTTCAATAGGACGCTTTTTCCACTGCCGGAATCGCCACTGATGTATACGATGTCTGTGGGTCCTATTTTCAGCTCAACGTTGTCGTAAATCACGAATTTTTGCTGTTGGTCTATTCCTAAGCCGAAGGCTTCAGCTACGCCGATTGTTCTGGGTGTTGTTTCTGTAGCAGTTTCGTACGCTATGTTGATGGTGAATTTGCCTTCTCGTTTATTGTATGAGCGGGCGTATTTGGTTATGCGAAAATGCTCGCGTCTTCTCATCTTGGAACCACCCAAAGCTTGGGAGCTGGCTCTGTTTTTAGTGTCGCTACTACGGCAAGGCATATTGCCCAGAATCTGTCATCATGGGTTCCTTCTGGATGGTTGAAAGTGTATATTTCGCTTCCAGGTGTTTGTTCCCACTGTTCAGCATTTAATTCTGCTTGTACATCTTTGTCGAATGGCAATTCAAATTTTCTGCGGGCTTCATTAGGCTGTAAGCTTTCGTCGGCTTTGCGGGGGCTCATCATTAGGTCTTTTAGGGCTGTTGCCATTCCATGTTTTGAAGGTTTAGTGAAGTCTATACCTTTCACGTTTGGGAATCCTGCTTTGTTTATTTGTTCATCCATGCCCATTGTGCCTGTGTGATCATAGTAAACTGCGTGAATTTGGTCCCATCTGTCGCATATGCTTTTGATGTAGGCCATAACTGTTACATGTGGTGTCTTGAGCGGAAACTGAATGCAGTGAACAAGCTGGCGAACATCGTTTTTCATGTTTATTATGGCAAGTGCTGCAGGGTCTCTTTCGCGTCCTAAATCCCACCCGATGAAAAAGCCGCCCTTAAGGTTGTCCTCGAATTTGGCGAATTCTAACTCTTCGTTCTGGCATTTGATTATTAGGCTTGAGGGCAGAAAGGCGGTTTCGTCATCTACGAAGGCGCATTCCATCTCACGTTTCCAACGCCAAGGGTCACCCGCGTACTGCTCTCTCATGATTTTAACTTGTCGAGGGTCAAGAGGTCCATTAGGCTGTAGTACGTCTTTCCATGTCTGCAGATAACGTGGTGGGTCATGTTCATGCTTGTTGCCGCTGAAAAACTTGAAGTTTTTGTTGAAGCACATGTCGTAGTAAACGCTGTCTTTGTTCCATGGCGTGCTTGCAACGTTGATGTAGACTGTGCGTGTTAGGGTCATGGGCAGTAAGGAGCTGAGCCATAAGTCTCGGTCTTTGCGTATGAAGTTCATTTCATCTATGTTTATTTTGTGGGGTCCGTGCCCTCTGATTGTGAAGGGCTCTGGTGTCTCAGCTAATATGACTGATTTATTGCGAAAGCGAATTATGGTTTGAAGTTCTTCATAGATAATCTTCTCGTAAATTTCTTTGTCCATCCTTGCTAGATGACTGTGCAGTCCGCCTTCACCGTGGAAATAGATTTCTTTGACCTGTTGAAACTTCGGCATAGTCACAATGATGTGGCTGTTCGGATGTAGTGCGGCAAAATGAATGTCTGATCCTGACATAACGGTTGTTTTGCCTGCTCTTCTGCACCAACGTAAGAGCTTAAGTGGTGAAGGATCTTGCAGAAACTCAGTTTGGTAAGGGTAAGGCTTAATGTGCAGGACCTTGGTGAAAAACTTAACAGGGTCCTTTGGAAGCCTTATCTTTTTTTGCTCCTGCATATGGTCTTTTAGTTTTTTTAGCCTTTGTTTTTGATCTTGCCTCATTTATCAAACCTTCCAACTGGTCGAGTTGGACATCTATCTGTCTTTCGTCGAAGCCAGAGGCTACGCTGTTGATGACTTGGCAAATGTAAGCAGCTATTCTGGTCCACATTTGTCGTTGCTTAAGTTTAAGATTCGTATTTTGTGCAAGGTCTTTAGCCATGTCGAAGAGTTCTTCGAGAGTATTCAGTGTTTTTCCGCGCATTCGTTGAGTGTCTATTTTTATTCTTTTCTTGAGTTTCTGTATGCGTGAAAGAATCATTTTATTGCGTGAAATTTTAACCAATACGACCTACCCCCCCGTATTTTTTCATGCTCTCTGCCCGATTAAGACGCCTGAAACTGTTCCGATTAAGCCCGAAATGGCGGCAAAAACCTCGGTGCTCCATGTGCCGAGAAAGGCCATGTGGGCGACTTCGACGGCTGATAAGCAAATAGTCATGGCTATGATGAATTTCACGCCTAAAACAAGTTTCTCGGTTGGTGGAATCTCTATTATTTCTTCTATTCCACGGGTGCCCTTACGAGTTATCTTTTTGGTTAAAGCCTTCTTGAGAATTTTGCTCATGATTTTTCACCTTTTGCTGTCTTTTTTGTTTTGGAAAAGCACGTCTTCCACCCTTGAGAAAACTTGTGAAAAGCTGTTCCGCTTCCTCAACTGAAACATGCTGTTTCACAATTAGAGTAACTTTTTCAGCCCAGCCCACAGGAATAGCTGTATAATCAATATCGTAAAGCCCATCGCTGTACTGAAAATTGTTTTGCGCCAAAACTATGTGCTGACGTCTCTTGCCCAGAATACCGATGAAGATGCCCCAGCTTTTGACAGGCACATCTATGGCCGTGCCTGTGCCTAAACTTTTACCTATACTCGCGTCTGTCCATTCAACACGAACTAAATCGCCTTTACTTAGATTTTCAAGCTGCTTTTTCAGTTCTTTCCTCATTCAATCACCTTGGGATTTTAACGTGACCAACAACCGTGCAGGGGTTTGCCCCGTAGTTCTGTCTTAACAACTTGCCCGGTAATGGGATGGTATTTGGTGTATTTCCGAATAATCCGGCTGCGCTTAGCCCAAGAAATCTCTTGGAAAACACAGCAGCCAGCGTATTCGTTTTCGAATGTTTTGTCAAGCTCAAGTTTTTCGGTTCGCATTTTGTATCGTCTCCATAACTGAAATTCGATTATTGATGGCTGTGTCAATGTCGTCTAAAACGATCTCTTGCATCCAGGGCGGCAGTTTTAGTATTCGGCTGCCAATCTGGTCCCAAATTTTCATCCACTTCTTTTTTGCCTGTTTTTCTGCATGCGATTTACGGCTCGACCTCAGAGGGCTTATTTCAGCAGCCATGTTATCCACTTCCCACAATCACGATTGTAAAACTGAAAGAGTCTATGCCTGCTGTGGCCGGGTCAACGCTGAGAAGAAACGCTACTGGAATTGAGTCGTCAACAAGGATCTCGCTTCCATCGTAATCCCAAGAGAGGCTTATGAAGTCCGAAGCATTTGCAGGATTCCAATCTTCCGTGTACATCGTCAAAGTTATCGGAACATTGCTTTCATTTTTGATGTAAGCATCAAATGTTGCCCCGTCTCCAGGGTCAACTATACCCCATTCAATTTGTGCAACTGAAACTGTGCAACCGGGATCTTCGTAAACACCTATTCCCACAACTTTCAGCGTGGCTAGGTTTGGAATACGCAGAGTCCAGTGCATGAGAGCAAACGTTGTCGCTGAACCAGCAAGAAAGGCAAAAACAGCTACTAACGCAAAAATGCGAAGAAAACTTTGTTCCATCTCAACCACCCTAGCTTATGCTCACTGGACCTTTGGCCACGAAACCCGCTTTCAAAGCGATCAAGTCTTCAATGCGAGTCGACGTAGCCACATTTTCCCATTTGCAACCAGTGAAAACAGCTTTGTTGCTGCCTCCAAGTCCAAACTCAAGATTAAATTCAGTGTCATTAATAACATCGCAGGTATCATCAACGATTACGATTGACATACATATCTGGCCTCGCTTACACACAATAATAAAACGTAAAAAGCTTAATTTAACGATTTTTGCCGAAAAATAAGCACTAAAAGTGCGGTATTAGAAGATAATGCCTAAAATTTAGGTATTAGGAAATAATATCGGAAATTTCAGCATTAAAAAATAAAGTCTAACAGATTTTACAAGAGATAAGACCCTAAACAAGTCTAGAACTTTCTCCCTAGGACCTTATAAACTGCTGAGTACATTGTATGGAATGGAAGAAAACAGACCTTAAATGTCTGAGATCGGGAGATATCGCCAGCCCTATGTTGTTAAAAAAGTAATATGTAAAAAATAAGGGTTAAAAATTGAGGGCGATGCCGTTTTAACAGTTTTTACTTTGGGCTCGTTTCGAACTGAGCAGGTTTAGCGGTATCAATTAGTTTCTGCAGCCAAACCGTGATTGCTGTTGGACCAACCAGAGCGGAATAGAGATCAAAAGTCATACCAGTTAAATCTAAGCCAAGAGCTGAAAACGTGCCGATGGCAACAGTTCTTAGAAACTTCTTCCAGTTGAAAGATTCGTGCTGTGCTGCGTATCCAAGGAAAGCGTATATTAACGCTGCAATCACGCCTAAGCCCACGTTTGAGGGATTCATCTCGCCTTTTCACCTCCTGTCAGCTTTAAGCCTCCTGAGAAGACTCGGATTCGGCTTCAGATTTTTTTTCCCACAGTTCCCACCCGAATTTAACCGCATTTTTGCGGAACTCTTCAGGGCGGATAAGCCCTAATTCCGCAGCTCTAAGCATGTCAGCAGTTTCAATCTTAGGCAGTTCGGGGCTACCCAAATTAAGACGAACCTGAGCCTCTGCGGGTTCAAATCCCGCTTGAAGCAGAACAACGTCAAAAATGTCTCTTTCAACTTGACGTTTAACATAGCGCTGAATAGGCTTAATCAGCATGTCTTGAAGGTCTAATGCTGCACGAGCTGAAGCTTCTGTAAACCCGGGTGTGCTGAAAAGACGTGGCAATGGAGTCTCGCATCCAAGATAGAACTGGTTTATTATGTGGTCGATGTAAAATTCGAAACGTGCCCTCGGGTCTATGGTTACTGGTTTTATGTCGCCTTTTCCGCTGTAAAAGAGCCATGCGCCTTCTTCGGGTCTGCTTTTGATTGCGCGTTCAAACTTCTGGATTGTTTCGTCTTTCGCTCCTTCCAGCAGTGCTAAAACGTCTGGTCCAGCATACCTCTCAAAAATCTTCGGCAGAATCTTCTCTATTTTCGCTTTCATCCATGCATAGGCTGGTCTTTTATTGGATTTGAAGACAAGCGTGTGCAAAAGAACTTGCAGTAGGCCCGTTCCGAAGCCGCTTGTGCCGATGTAATTGACTCTCCAGTGGATGACGGCTTTTGGGTCAAGTTTTCCTGCGCCATACTTGTTGCGAAGCTTGTAGTGTTCGATGCCGTAGGGGATCTTTAGACCGTTGTCTTCGATGTAGCCTTGCTTGATCTTTTCCACTGCGTCTATTGGAAGCCTATGCAGATCATTAAGCTCTTCAGGTGTAAGCTTAAGCCAGAAGTCGTTTCCGCAGGCTATCAGCACCTTCGCCATGTCGTTTAACAAACCGTCCAGATTCACCTTTTTACTGAAATCGTCAACGACTTCTTTGGCTTTTTCAGCTCTCCCGTATTCCTCATCGATTGTTGTGTAGAAGCCCATGCCGACCGTTGCGGAAGCCAGCAGGTCTACGCTTGCCTTGCACGTGGGATCTCTTTCGTAAAGTTTGATCACATCGTCAAGTGGGATGTCTGGAGAAGTTTCAAAAACCAGAGGCGCGTCTGGATAGGCAGTTCCGCTGTGTGTTCTAAGGATAAAAGCTTCATGTAGCTTTTTGAGAAGGCTGCTCATACTATAATCCTTCCAGAAGTTTCCTTCCTTTCTCAGTGATTCTATAAGGGGCACGGTGTCTCTGAGCGGTTTTTTCAAGATATCCGTTTTCCTTTAGGAAATGGAGTATGCTTTCAAAACTGGCGTGTGTTCCGCATTTTCTTGTGGCTTTTTTTTCAAGCTGTGTTCTATTTGTAGGCGTTTTATTAAGCTCGTGCAACACGATCTTTGCTAGGTTTAATCTTCTACTCAAGGTACTTCTCATTCGCCAACAACCTCCACGGGTTTTTGGGTGCTAAAAAATGGGGAAGAATGGTTGTTGCAGACCATCAGAATCTCCATGTCACGCTTGCCGTCTTTGCCGTAAACGTTAGGTGTCAGATCAGGCGTGTAAGGCTTCATTTCAGCTCCACATATTGGACAGTAACGCCAGCAATCACAGACAACGATGTCGCCCTTGCGGTCTGAATAATGGTTTTCTCCACAGTTGGGACATTTACCCTCAAATTTTGGCATTTCATTCTAACCTTGGATGGTTACGTTTACAGTGTTGTCTTTATGTTGGTCATCTTCGAAACTGCATTTGCTCGTAGGACGCCTAAGCCGAAACGTGTGGTAGCTCTGACGCCGAACTTGCCTGTCCGAGGATCTTCCCAGTCTTCAGCGGTTACGTCTCTGCGTAACAACATGATTGATGCTATGCGTGTGTCTATGGCGTAAGCGGTTCCGTTAGTCACTACGGTGCTGGCTTGAACTTTCATGCCTAGAACGCTTGTTACAATTCCGCGTTCAATGTCTGTCTGTTCAGATGGCAAGTATTGAGCATTGATGAACTTGTCATCGCTCAAAAGTTGATGCAGTTGTGTTTCATTTACCACCAGGATTGTTGGACGCCAGTTCTCGCCTCGAACAGCGTTATGGAGCTTGAGTATGGCAGCCCAATCCATAGCTGCAGCGCCTTGGTCGATTGGTGCTCCACCTGCTAGATCTGCGTTTGCAATGGATCCGTAAAGAGCTAGTATTTTGTCTGTTTCTTTTTCGCCTAGGGCCCTTCCAACCTTTTCAGTCATGTTTTCCATAACGTTCCAAGTGGCATCTTCAACAAATTCCCTGGTCCATTCTTCGCTTGCTTCTGCAAGCTGACCCGTGTGAATGTCAACAGTGTTGTGTTTTTTGCCGCTAAGTCTTGTGACTGCGCCTTCAGCATAACTGTATGCGATAGATTTCGTATCCAGCGGGAATCTTTCCATAGTTTCGGTTGTTGGCTTCACGTTGATTATGTTTCTACCGATGAGTTCTGGATAGGCTGCTTCCACTAGCGTGTCATGCATTCGTCCAAGGGCGCCTACCATGTCACTGAATAAGCCTTCTTTAATGCCGATTTTAGCATAGCGCTTGAAGAACGGGTGGGCAGCTGCTTTTTCTTTCAGTCGTTCATAAAGCTGCTTATATTCGCTGTCCTTCTCCGTTAGGCTTTCAAAAAGTTTAGGCTTCATGCGCTATCACTTTCCAACCAAAATGAAGATTAGGTCGTCGGCAGCTGTTGCGGCTTCCAATGCTGTTCCAAACTTGCGATTGTAATAAATCGTATATCCGCTTGTGCCGCTTTCGTCAACTGCTTGATCCGTCAGTTCAAGCACTCTTTTGCTTGAGTCTGCACCATAAACAGCCTTACTCCGAGTTATAGCTCCTCCAGCCTTCACTTTCACTCTACCACGGATCAGAACCGGGCAGGGGTCGCCAGAAGACACGGTTTTTGTGGCTATGCCTATACATTCTTGAGCAGCCGCTGCAGGACTAACCTTATCGTCGGCGCTCAAATAAACAGGGTCGCCTTTCGTAATGTCAGCTGCAGCCTCAAAAGTCTCTATGATAGCGTTCGGATCGTCTGTTTCACCTATCGCCATCCAAGTTTTTCCTGTTTTGTCAGCCATGAAATATCACTCCTCATTTTCTCTTTTGGTTTCAGCCAGTTCAGCCTGACTTACTCCCAGTTACTCGTTTAGGACGTAACCGTGAAGATTTAGAAGGCTTAAGCTCAGCCTTGAGTTGTTTCACAGCTTTATTCCATTCAGACATTATGGTTTCAGCAATCTCATTCATCTGCGATGGGCTTAGAGGCGGGCTGCACTTCGCCAAAACACCTAAAATTGTGTCCTTATCCACTTTTTGCAGCCTCCTCAAGCTTTCGGATAACGCCACGAAGTTCTTGGCACAGTCTTTGAGGACCTAAACCCCAGCTACGTTCAACTATCTGACCAGGCATAACACCTTTGATCAGGCTTACGGTTTCTTTCACGCTAATTGTTTGTCCCCTTGACTTTTTCAGAAGACTCTCAGCAACATTGCCTTGTCCTCTGCCTTGTGCTTGCTCTAATTTTTCAACGCGAGCCAACAAATCTGAGACTTTGGCTTCTAACTCTGAAACCTTGTTCTCTAAATCAGACGTTACTTGTTCTTGAGTTGACGGTTCAACACCGCAAACATCGCTTGTAATTTGATTGTCTGGATGTTCACTATTCCATGTTTTAACAGCTGTACACAACTTCTTTTTCGCTTGGGCTTTTGCTTCCTCGCTTAGATCTGTCTGTGGAAGTCGTGCCAAAGCATTGACTAAATGGTCGTGGTCAATGTTGCCTTGGGCATTTTTGAAAGGCAAATGACGTAGGCTGCGAGGCTTAGTTTTACCATCCTCATCTTTCTCTCCTCCCTCTTCAATGAAAGCAAAGCAGTTGTCTGGAAGATTATTGATGTACTCTGTATCCCACTCTGCCTCTTTCAACTTCATTTCTAGATTTATCGCGTATCTTTCACCTAATGTTTGTTCCACTTGTCCAGCGATCAGTTCGGCTAAGGCTTTTTCATATGCTGCAATCTCCGCATTGATTAGGGTAAGTTTTTGTTCAAGTTCAGCCGTCTCTTCCTCTCCTATCTCTTGTATTTGTTTCCAAAGTTCGTCTCTTTGAGCCGATAGATCAACGATTTTCTGTTTTATTCCGTTAACAGTTAACTCGCCGCCTTGCTGGTTCTGTTCCATAACTTTTTGTCCTCTTTCAGGAAGCAACTTGAACAGTTCATCGCCTAGAATATCATAGAGTTTCTGAAATGCCTCTTCGTCTATGCCGAAATGTGCCATGAATCTTTGCTTGTCGTTTTTGGGTTGTCCCTGATTTTGCTCCTTTACCTTTCGTTTTTTCTTCATCTTTTCACGCTCTGTCAGCGGCGCCTTGCCAACAGCAGAATCGCCTGCTGGAGCCATATAATCCGGATGCAAACTAAGCCAATCCTGAATCTTAGTCTGGTCCCACATCTTCTCCTTCGCAAAGAAAATAGATTGAACCCTCTCAGTTTCAGGCTGTTCACGTAAGCGTCCCATAACAGCTAAAATTCCGTTTTGCTGGTCAAGCCAAACCGTGCGAAAATGCTCAGGCAAAAACAAGGCAGCATCTTGGTAGAAACCTAGAACATATTCACCAGCAACGATAGGTGTAAAAGTTTGTTGCTCGCGAGCCTTCAGCAGCTTCTCCAAAACTTGGACGTTTGTTTCAGGTATGCCCGGAACAGCAACAAGACTTAACTCAGCATTATGCAAGCCACGTGGAATTTGGCCATCCACTATGTCTAGTGTTTCATAATCTGCGCCTACACTAACATGTTGAATCAACCCTTTGCGAATCTTAGCAGCAGTTTCAGCGTCGTAGATTTCAGCTTCATAACAGAGATCCTGCCCATCCCACTCCGTCTTCGTTATTTTGCCAACAGCGTTAGGCACGGCAACATGCTCAATATACACTGGAGCGGAAACAAGTTTACTGGCGAAAACTTGCAACTCTTCAGGCGTGTAAATGTTGAAGTTACGGCTTATGCCAGCAGTCATGGCGATGCCGCGAATCCGCAAAGGCTTGTCAACAATCTTCTCCAAAACTTTGAAAGGCAAGATGGCGGAGACATGCTCCCTCGTCTTTGGCATAGGCTTGCTGTAATCCCAGCCCTTTTCATTACATGCACCATAAAAAACGCTTAAGGCTTTTCTACACGTCTGTTTCGGATAGTCCTCAACCTCTTGGTTCCTTTTTGTATCATCTGTCACTCCGTCACAATACTGTTCAGTCATTGAATCAAGCATGGAATGAAAGTCCGTGTGAACTGGCATACGAAGGATCAGACCTACATGATTAGTCAGCTGGAGAAAACAGCAAGCCTCAGGCAGCTGGAGATTTGCTAGGTTGAAGCCAACCGTTTTCTCCAGCCGCCATTCATATTATGTTATGTCAAAAGTTTAAGTGATTTCTGGTGTCAGCAAAGAACACTATTCTTTACAGGCGTTCACAAAGAACACTGTTCTTTGCGAGGGTCAGCAAGGAACAGTATCAGAAAACGGACATATCCGATGGCTGAAGGGGTCTGGCAACTTCTCGTATGCCTTGTCGAATGAGATTATTGTTTTAAACTTGTATGTGTGGCGCGTAGAGCAGGTTGCTTTACTTAGTAAAGTTTTTATTCAGCACCGCCATCTTATTAAAAGGAGGTTAAGAAGTGAAGTTGGTTTCTTTAACCCCGGAGGGGAAAATTGTGTTAGCCTTGAAGCATGGAAAGCACACTTATAGTGAGTTGAGATTTGAAACTGGGTTAAGCGATAGGTGGTTGACAATCAAACTTGAAGAATTGGAAGGTGGAGGGGTTATTGAAAAGAGCGGTAAGTGGTATGGTTTAAGTGGGGATCTGGATGTTTCCGGTTATGAATTGAGTTTGTATATGAGCTTCCAGGCTAAACGGATGGCGGCTGAGCTTGCAAAGTTGCATTTTGTTAGGGCGATTATCCTTTTCGGCAGCGTGGCTCAGAAAAATGCTCATGAGTACAGTGATTTAGACATAATAATTGTTATGGGTGGGTCGGTTGATAAGATGAAAAAGAAGGTTATGCCGGAAATTTTGAAGCTGGAATCGAAGTACCATATAACGATTGAACCGTTGGTTCTGGCGGATGAAGATTTTTTGGATAATGTTTTCTCCCATGAAGGCGGCATTATTTATGGGGTCGCTGAGGGGTATGAAGTTTTGGTTGATAAGACAGGTGAGTTCGCTAAGATTTTGCGCAGTAAAGTCGAGGAAATCAAGCGTAGCCATGATTACTTGGAGGAAGCAAGGATATGGTTAAAAACAAAGTAGAGGTGTTGTTGAGAGTTTCTGAAGTAAATCTTGCGAGGGCAGAAAAACGTTTCGACGACAGAGAGTATGATTCCGCCGTTTTCCATGCTTCAATGGCTGTTGAGAGCGCTGCGAATGCTATGATCCTCAAGCTTGGAGGCAATGAAGCAAAAGATCATAGAGCGATCAGCGGTTTGGCTGCAGTCCTCAGGAGGGTGAAGCCAGAATTGCTAAGGGAAGAAGAGTATGTGCAATTGATTGAAAGGGGAAGAGAGATTCAAAGGGAAGTTGTGTACGCACGTTATCCTCTTAAGGTGGCTGGTGGGTGGATGACTCCCATGGAGTATTATACTCGAGAGAAAACTAAAGGGGTAATTGATAATGCCAAGTTTGTGGTCGATGGAATAAAGACATACCTTAAAAGAACAACGACTTGAGATTAGGGCGCTGTTTTAGGTCTTTTTGGGTGAGTACAGTTTTTCGGTTCTTTTAGCGTTTCTTTTATGTTTTGTATGTCTGTGATGATAGAGAGCAGTAGAATGATGGTTGACTAGAATTGGATGTTGTCCATGTTCCTCTGATTGTGATTTTCTATCCATAGACAAAGGCTGTGCACCTGAAGAAAGTGCTGCTAAAGCAGAGAGCACGGCGTCGTCTTCTGCCTCTTCTAAGAAGCGGTCCATGTTTATTTGGCTTAACAGTACAGCCAAGTAGGCTCTGGCGGTTAGCTCGTATATGGCGGCTTCGAAGCCTGCCTTGGTTTTCTTTACGCCTATTTTCTTGATGTAGCCTGATTCTTCTAGGGCTCTTACTCGTTTATTGACGGTTGCGTACCGAAGGTGTTTGAGCCTTCTTCGGATTTTCACTTCTTTGTGTATGTCGTAGATTGTTAGCGGGCCTTTGAGGGCGAGGATGTGGAAGATTGCATAATTAAGTTTTGCTTGTCGCCCTTTCAAAACTGAGATTTTTTCGTTCTTGCTCTTATCTCTCGCCACACGTAGTTTCACCGGCACGGCCCACCAAAAGAGAATTGTGTAGAAGATGCTATTTGCATTAATAGACAGGTTTTTGTGTTGCTAAACCCTCGAGAAAACGTTTCGGCGGCAGAAACGCCCCTAGCGAGAAATCTTTCGGCTAGCCGATATTTAAGTAACTTTTGCGTTTTCGTGTCAAAATTCAACTGTATGAGGGCTTTCAGAGTCTGTTTTTTGCGGGGTGTTTTCGGCGTGCCGAAACGTTTTTACGGGGTCAAAGTGATGACTAGAGAGCTGCCTTTTGTGGTTACTTGCATGTCTAGGTCTTGTTTTAGGAAGAGCTTGACTTTGCTGTGGAACCTGCGGGGAATGTGCAATGACATGCGTTCATACTCGTATACTTGTTTGCTACGGAGATACCGTTTTCTAGAAACTCTACATTGGATTCTAACCATTTCGCTTAGTCTCCATGGAAAAAATATGTTTTTGTCTCTAGGTTCATAAAAGAGAATTGGTGAAACGACACTCTAGATAAGTGGAGAGAGATAAGAAAAGGTGAAAAGTGCGCGTATATATGCAAAGAGTCTCTCTTGTACGCGATTGATGCGTCTTAGATTTAGATTTAAAAGTTGCTACGTTGAATCAATTCTTTCGAATCAACAATTTTTGGTAGTTTGAAACCGTAATCGCTCAGCTTCTTAATCTCTTGTCGATCCTCTTTTGTTATCGGAACGATGACGTCCATCTCTGGTTTCCACAGAAGTGTGTCTTCCGCAAAAGAAAAGGATTTCATTCCCCCTTTTTTCAATGAAGCAAGAGCTGCTATTGCGTTGTATGCAGGAGACCATTCAAAGCCAGTTTTCATTTCGCTCTTTTTCTTCCCTGCTCCAGGGCTCCACGAATAAAAAATGATAGGATGCTTTATGAAAGGTCTCGCATCGGCTTGAAGGGGAATATCTGGAGCTGTAGCCTTGACTAGGAAACCGCGAGAGCCTAGATTATGAAATCATGTTTTCCTTTTGCTGCGAGCTAACGATTTGCATTTTTCATGCAACGGTCGTAGTAAGGAGCGCCCATCGACGGTTCCGTGGTGGTATATCTGAATCAGTTTTAGGGCCATATCAGCTATTGAGATGAGGAGATTACATTCATCTCCTCCGAAGTAAGACTCAAGCTTGACATCTTTTGTTTTTGCAACATTAAGCAGTTTTCTCCAAGCTGGAGTGGTCGCTGTCTGAAAGTAATCAATCTCAAGGGATACTGGGGATTCCGTTTCTGCATATTTTTCACTTCCCAACAGTTGAATGTTAAAGCCTAACTCTAACAACGTATCGGCGCGCGCTATTTCGGCAATTTGACTGTAACACTATTAAGCTATTCTGCAATCGACAGCTTAGAAGGAAGAAACTTTATTTATTATTAAAAAGCTAAGTGTTTCGCATGAGAATATTCGTTCTTGACTCTGACGGGTTAATTAAGCTTGTCAAGTCTTCCATCGTGGAGCGCTTGCTTAGGCGTTTTTCATGTTTCGTTTCCAGCGAGGTCTACGAAGAGGTTGTCACCAAAGGTGAAGTAAGGCTTTACGAGGATGCTTTTACGGTTGAAGCGCTTGTTAAAAAGAACTTGTTGGAAGTTAGGAGGGCTGAGGAAAGTGGAAGAGCTAAAGTGGTTTTAAGTGGGAAGGAAGAGCTGGGGTTGGGTGAGAAAACAGCACTTAATTTGTTTTTCAGTTTAGAAGCTGATGCAATAATTTCAGATGATAAAGCTTTCCTCAAGGTTTTAAAGGAAAACAATATACCGTTTATCATACCTTCAGAAGTTATCGCAAGGTTTGTTAAGATGAAGGTGATAAGTAAGGAAGAAGGATTAAGAAGTTTAAATATGTTAAAATCTTATATTAACGAGGAGAACTACTTGGCAGCTAAGAGAGTGATCGAAGGTGGAAGTTAATCTAAAGATACCGAAAAGCATGAGATATGTAGTGGAAACTTTAGCTAAGGAGGAATACATAGATGAGAAGACTGCTCTGAGAAGACTGCTCTATGAAGGGATAAAACCCTACGTTCTAAACCTCTACGCTAAAGGAAAAATCTCGCTCTCAAAAACCGCTGAGATACTCGGCTTATCAGTCCATGACGTTCTAAGTCTAGCGAAAACCTATGAGTTAAAGATGGGTTCAACAGCAGAACAAGCAAAAGAAAGCAGAAAGCACGCGAGAAAGCTTCTAAAATAATCTTAAACTGTCACATAAGTGAGTTTTAAGGGCTATCCAAACCTATATTAATAGTTGATTAACTCCCTCTGATTTTTCCCAAAACAGGTAAACTTTAGTCTGTAGCAGCAAGCCACAGACTTTTGTTAGATGCGCAAGCCTTTTGAGGCTGACTTTCATTGTTTTTCTGGCGTAAACTGTCTTGTTTCCATAGGACATGTGAGGGAAAAAATATTTCATAAACCTCTTCGCCTTTAATAACGAGCACCGACTTCATTTTGAACCCAGCTATATAGTTCTAGATTAAAACCCAAATATATGTGTGGTGAGAATTTCTTGGAAGTTAGGTTAGGAAACATAGTTTTGTTGAGGCAGAAAACGTGCATGACATGCTCCTTGTGTTTGTAGCCTTCTCCAGCACAGCAAATGCTATTGCGACTGGAGACCTCATCGACATGCACACCATGCGATACAGAACAAGAAAACATGAACTGTGGAGAAAAACGGGTTTGAAGTTCACATGCGCGCTGATCAATCCTACAAGTGCGCGCGTGCACGCAAAAGTTAGGTTTTGTCTCTAGGTTCATAAAAGAGAATTGCTGAGACACCACTGGATAAGTGGAGAGATGAGTTGAAGTGAGATGAGTTTTGAAGCTAAAGGACGCTGAATATTCTTTGTCTAGTTAAGTTATTTCGGATATTGCTGTGTCTTTCCTTTTTGCATTTAATCTTATGTTTAGTTCTAGATCTTTTTTGTGAAGTTTCTGAGGGTGAGATCTTGAATTTTTGTTTCTTGATCTTTTGGAAGGATTATAGTTCCAGTTGCCGGTTTTTTGTGTCTATGAAAGCTCTCGACTGTTCTAGGTATTTTTGAGCATGCTATAGAAAACTGTATTTTTGTTCTAGACAATTTGCCTAGATGTTTCATACTACACCGTTTAAATACTTCGATTTCGAATAGAAGGAAAGGGAAGAAGAGAGCACAGTTTGACTTATGCTTTTCTCATCCGCTCCCGTCAGGGAGGGATTCACTAGTGGTGATTTTTGAAGAAGGGAGGAAGGGGCTGGTTTCATTATGAGTTTGGAATCTTGAAGTAGATAAAAGCTGTTTTGGTTTCACATTTTTCACGATTTAGTTTTGAGGGACAGAAGTTGGGTAGTTATAGGAACAGATTAGATATTATAGCGGATATGCTGCGTGTGGTAAGCGAAGGAGGCGCTAAAAAAACGCAGATTATGTATCAGGCTAATTTGAGTTATAGGCTTTTGACCAGATATTTGGCTGAGGTTATTGAATCTTGTCTTGTCAATTTTGAACGTGGGGAAGGGTGTTATGTGCTTACGTCTAAGGGGAAGGAGTTTTTGGAAAAGTATAAAGATTATTCGAGGCGCAATAAGCGTGTTGAGGAGAGGCTTAACAGTCTTCAGGATAAGAGGAAGGTTTTGGAGGAGCTTTGTTCAAGTAGTTAGGCTTCGAGTTAGATGATTTGATTGGTTTTAGTTGTTTTTTGTTGCTGTCCACAGAAGTTAAAGTATGGTTTACTGTTTGAGTGTGAAAAAGATTGGGGGAATAAGTATGGTTAAGTGTAAGAGCTTCATTTGTTTTGTCGTGTTCATTTTGGTTTTTTCTTGGTTTGCATGTGCTTGTTTTGCGGTGGAAAAGGCTGATGCTGAAGAAGCGTTAATTGACGCTGAAAACATTTTGTCTTCTGTTTATGTTGCAGTTTTGGAAGTGGAAAAAAGTGGTGGCAACGTTTCCGGTCTCTTGGTGAAGCTGGATTCCGGAGGAATTTTTTTAGCTGAGGCTCAAACGTGTTATAGAAACGGAGATTTTGATGGTGCAGTTTATTATGCGGATCTTTCAGTTCGAAATGTCACAGGTTTGATAGAGGAAGCAGGTCAATTAAAAGCTTTAGCCATCAGTGGATATAATGAAAGACTTTTTCAAACGATGGCGGCTTCAGGTGTGGCTGTTGTTGTGATAGTTTTGGGAAGTGTTGTTGGTTGGCGAATTTTTAAACGGCGTTATTTTGAGAAGGTTTTGAAGATGAAGCCTGAGGTGGTTAAAGGTGAATCTTGAGGATTATCGCACTGTTTTTGCTGTCAGCGGTTTAATCTTAATTCTAGTTGCTTCGGCTCCCACGTTAAGCCTTGTTTTGCCTTTTTCTGGAGGTGAATGTTTTTCGGAGCTTTGGATTTTGGGTCCAAACCGCATGGCTGAGGATTACCCATTTAATGTGGTGAATGATACGGTTTACAATGTTTTTTTAGGCATTGGCAATCATATGGGGTCTTCGGCTTATTACATGGTTTATGTGAAGTTTAGGAATCAGAGTGAGCCTTTGCCTAACTCTACTGCTGGGATGCCTAGTCTGCTTTTGCCGTTGTATGAGTGTCGCGTTTTTCTTCGAGACGGCGAGACTTGGGAGACTGCTTTAACGTTTTCGTTTTCCGAGGTTTCATTTTTTGAGAATCAATCTTTTGTTGAGAGTTTGGTAATAAATGATGTGGTTTTTAGCGTTGGTAAGTTGGCTTTATGGGATGGGGGCAATAATGGTTTTTACTATCAGGTTTTCGTTGAACTTTGGATTTACAATGCTGGGTTTGACGCTTTTGAGTTTCATAACCGTTTTGTGGGCATTTGGTTGAACATGACTGGTTAGGTTTTGTTTAGCGGTATTTTGGGATGAAGGAGTTATGAGGGGCGCGCGCGCGGGCTTAGACCTGAAGGGTGGAAAGCTTAAATCTTTTGATGAGCACATATCTGGTAGGTGTCTTTGGTGGATGTAAAAGTTAAGGTTACCAGGGAGGGCGTTCTCATTCCTGAAGAGCTTTTCAGGGAGATGATGAGCGCGTATGTTAAGATGGAGCAGGTTCTAGCCACTTTAGAGACGCTTGCGGATGAAGAGGCGTTGAAGACTATTGAGAAGAGCAGAGAAGAGGTGGCTAGGGGCGAGTACGTGGAATGCTCGATAGACGATTTGGAGAGAGTTTTGAAGTAGGATGCCTTATAGAGCTAGGTTTTCAAGGATTTTTCTCAAAAAGGAGGAGAGGTTGCCGAGCGACGTTAAATCAAGAGTGGTTGAAGTGTTAAGGGAAATATTTGTGAATCCTCATGTTGGGGTTCCGCTGGTTGGGCCTCTCAAAGGTTTATGGAGAGTAAGGATTGGAAAATATAGGGTAATCTATGAAATTGACGAGAAAGAGAAAATAGTTGTTTTCCATGACGTTGAGTTGAGAAAAAGAGTTTACTAGAAAAGAAACTGAAGATTAAGCATGGATTTACAATTTTGAAAAGGATCTTGTTAGAGAGCACGTATTAGTTTTAAGTGTGCGTGTCGTGTTTTGTTTAGAAGTGGTAGTCCAGCGTTCTAGGAAAGAGCGGGTGCTTAAGTGTTGTTGTTGATAGGGGGAGGGGGTCTACAACAACAAATGCTCTTGAGATTATGAAAGGATTGCCTGGTGTTGAAGATGTGGATGCGGTTTTTCATGAGTGTGTTCACGTGAGTGGTGTCGGGGTGGCTGAGGGGTTAGGCGGTGGGCTGTAGAGAGGATGGGTTTGTTGTGGAAACCTGTTTATGCATGTTCGAATTCGGTCCCCGACTGTGGGGTTTTTTGGTTTTCGAGGTTAAGCGTGTTCAGTGTGGTATATCGTTTGATGTAATGTTTCGTGTAAAGAGTAGGAGTTATAGGGGTTCTTTGTGAGGAAGGTAATAGAGAATAATTGTGTAGGAGGATTTGGGGTTGAGGGTGGTTTTGGCTGTTGGGGCGCATCCTGATGATGTTGAGTTGGGGTGTGCAGGGGCTTTAGCGTTGCACAAGTTGAACGGGGACAGGGTGTATCTTCTTTGTTTGACTAAGGGAGAGGCTTCGGGAAATATTGAAGTTAGGGAGAGGGAATGTAGAATGGCTGCGGAAATGTTGGGTGTGGACGGCTTGTTCTTCGGCGGGTTAGAAGATACTGAGGTGCATGATGGAAGAGAAAGTATAGATATTATTGAGAAGATTATAGACCAGGTTAAACCTGACATCATTTATGCGCCTACCCCTAAGGACACGCATCAGGATCATAGGAACACGGGACTGGCAACCATGTCTGCTGGGAGACGTTGCAAGATGATATTGCTTTATGAAGGGGCTAGCACGCAGAGGGATTTCGTTCCTCAGGTTTTTGTAAACATAGAGAAGACTTTTGAGTTGAAGAGGAAGGTGACGCGTGTTTTTGGGTCTCAATTGAATAATCATAGTGGAGGGTACTCGTCTGCTGTGAAGGGCATTGAAGGATTAGCAAAATATCGGGGGTACCAGGCTGGACTGAACGTGGCTGAAGCCTTCGAAGTTGGAAAGTTCATATTTGAAGTTTGAGGAGATTTTATGGCTGCGAGGCCTCGCATGTTTGTCGATGATTTTAAAGAACTCTTGAATTTGTGTGTTTCTTTCTATGAGGAAAACGAGGATAAAATGGGTCTGGAACGTGTTCGTGAGAGGAGAGCTGAACTTTCTGGTTTTGCGGAGGTTTTTCATAGGCGTTGTGGAACGTTAACGGCTTCTGTTCAGAAGAGAGTTGAAGAGCTTAGAAATGGAGTTGGGCTTGTCTTGATGACGGCTCATCAGCCGAATTTTTTTGCTTACAGCGGTGTTCTTCGTAAGGCCACGTTAAATTTTGTGTTGGCGAAAAAACTTGAGGAAATGCTGGGTGTTCCGGTTGTTAGTTTTTTTGGGATTGCGGATCAGGATTTTACTGATGATCGATGGGTTAGGTCGTGTCAGCTTCCCGCTGTGCGGAGAAGGGGGGGTATCTTGTCAATAGAGGTGAAGCTTCCTGAGAGGTTGATGCTGAATGGGGTGGCTAAGCCTTCTTTTCGTGTGCTAAAGAAGTGGAAGGCTGAGATTGAGAAGTGGCTTAACGACGCTATAATGTCGGCGAACAGATTGTGCAGGGAACTGGGGTTAGCAGAGTTATCCTCTAGTCCTTCGGTAGCCGCTTTACACGAAAATTTTGAATCGTTCTGGGATGTTGTGGAGGATTGTTTTGGTCGTTCGGAGAAGTACTCTGATTTTAATGGTTTTGTGATGTCGAGGATTGTGAATGATGTGTGGGGGTATGACACGGTTTTCTCGCGTTTTTCAGAATGTCAGCAGGCTTTTGTTGACGAGTTTGATTTTTTATTGTCTCATTCTGAGAGCTACTCTCGCTTGTTGAGGGAGGCGAAGGAGTTGCCCGGTAGGGAAGGTGTCGGCGGTGGAGTTTCTGAGCAGGAGCCTTTGCTGGCTCCTTTCTGGTTTCACTGCGATTGCGGAAGTAAGGTAAGGCTGTTTTTAACGGAGAAAGATGGGTTGCTGTTTGGTCAGGGAAATTGTGTGGGTTGTGGAAATTATTGCGAGTTAGAGTTTGGAGCTAAAAACAACCCGGATATATCAAGTATTGCGTCGCAAATATCGGCTAGAGCTATTTCGATGAGTTTGGTGTTTTTTAACGGTTTGATGCCTTCCTGTTATGTTGGAGGTGTCGGAGGCGTTAGATATTTGATGGAAGCTGAACATGTTGCAGAGGGACTTGGGATTCCATTTCCTCCTTTTGTTGTTTGGCGGCCTCATGACAGATATTTGGGAGTTGGGCAGGTTGAGGCTGTGTTGGAACAGAAGCGAATCTGCAACGATTTGGGTGTCAGGGATATTTCTAAGGCTAAAGATTTGTTAGAGTCTCGCGTGTGTGAGATACGTGAGCGTCTTGACAAGCTTGAGGTTTCAAAGAGGAGAGTTGCGGAGAAATTGAGGGAGCATCCGAATGATGGGGAGTTGAAAAGAGAGGTGAAAAGGGTTTCGATGAGTCAAACCGAGATGGTAAAATCGTCTAATCTTTCAGTTGTTAGTCATGATTTGAAGATTCTTGGGAATGTTTCAGCTGTTTTGGATTTGATTCCGAGTGTAATAGATTATGTGGTGAACGTTGGATTGAAGGAGACAAGCGAACAGTGGATAAGGCATTTGGTTGAGGATGGAAGCTTGTCTTCAGATGTGCCTCTTGAGTCTGTTTTGAACCAAAATGTGAGGTTAGATGCAAATTTCTCGAAAGATGTTTCCTCACTGTATGATAGATTGTTATAGAATTTTCTTCCTTAACTGTTTAAGTAAGACGAAAGAAAGCTTTATTATGTCGGAGAGATAGCGATTGCTTCCGTGCTGGTGGAGGAGAAATGGAGAAGGAGAGTAATCCCGTTCAGCGCACGCTGAAAACGGAAAATTTGAAGAAAACAGGTAACTCGGATGTTACAGTGATTATTCCTACTCTTAATGAGGAGAAAAACATAGAAGGGGTAATTCAGAAATTACATCAGATGGGTTATGATAACATTTTGGTTGTAGATGGCAATTCTAATGACAGAACTGTTGAGGTTGCTAAAGAATTTGGAGTTAATATTATTCTTCAGAAAGGAAATGGGAAGGGTGCTGCTCTGCGCCAAGCTTTTAACCATGACGGCCTTGATGGTGATGTGGTTGTAATAATGGATGCTGATGGTTCAATGGATCCTAAGGAAATACCGCTGTTCATTGACGCTTTAGATTCGGGTGCAGATTTGGTGAAGGGTTCGCGTTTCTTACGGTATGGATATTCAGAAGATATGAATATGATTCGTTGGATTGGAAATCGATTTTTCGTTTCGTTGGTCAACTGGTTTTGGTCTGCTAATTATACGGATTTATGCTATGGTTTTGGAGTGTTCAATAAGGATGTAATAAAGAAGTTATATCCATATTTGAAGTCGACAAACTTTGAGATTGAAACGGAAATTTTCATTAAAGCTAAGAAACTGGGGTTGAAGGTTGAAGAAGTCCCAAGTATAGAATATCGAAGGAGACACGGTAAATCGAATTTATCTGTTTTTAGGGACGGTTTTCGTATTCTGAAAACAATTGTTGAAGAATTTGTTAACAAGCCTTTGACAAAATTGTATGACCGCTAATCCGGTTTAATTCAGTTTTGTATGACCTCATGGTCACCCTGACCAAACTTTGGGTGATTTTAGCTACTTGTAGTGAGTAAATGCTTGATTAGAATTGGGTTGCATCAAGTCCTTGAAAAGGAGGCATTACGTTCGCGTCGATGTGCAACAGGTTCTAATAATTGTGTGTTGAGGTAAGTTTGAAAAATTTTGGTTGTGTGGAGAATTTGAGTGGAGAAAGATTAAGGGTTGCCGTTGTTGGTTTGGGTAAGATGGGTCTACTCCATGCGAGTATTTTAAATGTCTTACCTAATGTTCAGCTTGCAGCGTTATGCGACAAAAGCACTCTAATTCGCAAATTTTCTAAACGGATATTCAATAAAGTTCATGTAGTGGATGATGTGGAGAAGCTGTCGGATTTAGATCTCGACGTCGTTTACGTAACAACACCTATATTTTCCCATTCACTTGTTGCTAAGAATGTATACCTAGGGGGAATAGCGCGTAACGTGTTTGTTGAGAAAACACTTGCAGCAGGCTACGATGAAGCGAAGGAATTATGTGAGTTAGCCAAAAGTTTTGGGGATGTTAACATGGTTGGTTACATGAAAAGATTTATTGTTACTTTTAGAAAGGCTAAGGAACTTTTGGATCAACAGGCTTTAGGAGAAGCAACTTCTTTTGATGCATATGCTTATTCATCAGATTTTTTGGGGAGTAAGAAAGGCTCAAAAGCATCTTCGTCTAGAGGAGGGGTTCTTGAGGATTCAGGTTGTCATGTGGTGGACTTGGCACTCTGGTTTTTTGGCGACTTACAGGTTGACTCAGCTAAGATAGAATCACTGATTGACGGATACTCTGAGGATTCTGTATACTTCAGAGTTAAAAAATCTAATGCATTAGTAGGAGAGTTTAACATATCGTGGTGTATGGAGAACTATCGCCTACCTGAGTTTTCGCTACTGATTAAAGGTTCTAAAGGAATTATAGGGGTGAATGATGATAAGTTGGAATTGAAGCTGGATGATGGAAAATCATTTACGTGGTATAGGCATGACCTTAACGATAACGTGAGTTTCTGGCTTGGCGCATCAGAATATGTTCGTGAGGACGAGTACTTCGTTAAGTCAGTATTAGAAGGTCGTAATGCGGACCCCAATTTCCGCACTGCTTCAAAAGTTGATTACATCATTGAGCAAGTAAGACATAGAGCTGGCAAAAATGAGTAACCAAGGAAAAAAGCTGTTGTTAGTTGGTGATAATCCATTCCACCGTATAAGCCACCTCTCACAAGAACGGGCAAGAGTCAGAGACGACGCAATAACCTATCCAGAACACGCTGCTGACCTTGTCTTAACTGCTCTTGACAACGGAGCTAACGGCTTCATGTTCTCAGTAAGTGAGATGACTCTTTCAATACTTCGATTAATCCGTGAAAAAGGAGGAAGTAAGCGCCCAAGACTTTATGCTATCGTACCATATGTCTTTGAATACGTTAGACTAGCCACTCAAATTGGGATACCGGGATTAGCTAAAAAATTCGCGAAACAAATAGTAGTTTCAGGAAATGTGAGAGCAATTGCAATGGGTTTGAAAGGAGGTATAAGAACGGATCCTGTGGCTCTTTTGAAAACTTACCTAACTTATGAAATCTCTAGGATAAAATCGTCAGCAGGTAAGCAAGCGAATCTAGATGTGGTATTGCTTCACGAGGTAATTACTGACATGGCTTTAGCCCTTAACTTAGATTGGCTCTTTAAGTCGTATGTAGATTTCACATTGGATCTTGGAATAAAACCCGGCTTTAATACACGCAATTTCGCGTACCTAGTTAAAAAATTCAGGGAGTGGAGTATAGACTTTCGTGAAACAATAATTGCTACACCCTTTAACAAAGTTGGATTCCAAATGAACCCCTCCAGAACAGAATGCGAGAAAACCCTAGCAAACACCCCTGAAGCCAACGTAATAGCAATAAGCATTTTAGCAGCTGGATACCTTAAGCCTGTAGAAGCGATAAAGTATATAGAAAGTCTACGTAACCTAAAAGGCGCTGCTGTAGGTGTATCAAAAGAACATCATGCACGTGAAACTTTCAGGCTTCTTAAAGCGAAATTTAAATGATGAATATGCCCACTTGATGTTCTCAAACTTAGTTGATGTGTGTCATGTGTATGATTGAACCTCGTAGCTTTTGGCGCATATTTGAACTAACGAAAGATACGAGATTTCCAGTTATAGACACCTAAACGGCCCCCCTTGAGACTGTATATGAAAAAAATATCTTTATAGGTGGACATGAATGGATTTAGCTATCCTGTGGTTATTGCTTTGCTTCCTTTCGTTTGGAATGCTAGGTTTCCGTTTTTTTTATATGAAACGAGCAGCCTCGAAACTTTGGAAAATAAAGATAGATAAAAACTACAAGCCAAAGGTATCAATGGTCGTTCCGACGTACAACGAGTCGAAAGTGATCCGTCTTAAACTTGAGAATTTGAGTAAGGTCGAATATCCAAAAGATTTGAAACAAATAATTTTAGTAGATAGTGGGTCAGATGATCGAACTATTGACATTACGAATGAATTTGTCAAGTTACATCCGGAACTAAATATCTTGGTTTTAGTAGAGGATGAAAGAAAAGGAAAATCTGCTGCTTTGAACTTTGCATTGGAACATTGCACGGGAGACGTTGTTATAATATCAGATGCTGATTCTTTTTTGCCTTTTGATATTATGCGTAAGGCGTTGCCTTTTCTTGCTGATCCAGAAGTAGGGGCAATTTCGGGACCAAAGGTCCTTCTGAACCCTGAACAGTCATGGGTGACTAAAATGGAGAGTGAGTACTTAAATTTACTTAACCTCATAAGGCTTGGCGAGTCGAAAATCTGTTCAACGCTTTTCTTTGAAGGTGGTTTCAGCGCTTACAAGAAAAATGTGTTAGATTCTTTTGATCCGTACAATACTGGTTCTGATGACAATGGTACAGTGATCGGAATACTTGAAAAAAACTTTAGAACCATATTTGTTCCAGTAGCTGAGTTTTATACTGTGTTCCCTACCACGTGGAGAGAGAAGATGGCAGTAAAGATGCGGAGAGCTAACCAGCTTTTAAGAGTTTTCAGTAAGTATACTAGTTTGCTGTTGAAAGGAAATTTCAGAAGTTCGATGAACGTTATACTGTTGAACTTGCTTACTTATTTTCTCAGTCCTACAATCTTCATTTTGCTATCAGCAACAACAGTCCTTATGATATTGAACTTTCCTTATTTTGCATTAGCATTTCTAATCTTGCTAATTCCTAGAGTAAGGTCATATGTGTTGGAAGCGGTGCTAGGGCTTTTTATACTTTTTCTCACAGTGTTTGCAATAGCCTTCAAGAGAAGATTCATTATCTGGCCTAAACCTGAAGGTAGAGTGTTAATCACAGAAGATGTGCTTGTACGACATCAGCTGATCTAAGAAAAAAAGATGTAGACAAACGAGTTCTAATAAGGTCGCTTGAAGTATGAGAGTTTGTTTTATATCGCTTGAGTATCCACCCAATATTTTGGGCGGAGAGGGAACATATGCGGAGACCATTGTAGACGGACTTAAACGTAGAGGCGTTGATGTATTCGTCATAACTAGAGGTGACCGGAACGATTGCGATCAGAAAACGTTTAGAGTACCAACTTCTAATGTGCCGTACTGGCGACGCCTTTTCTTTATGAAAACTGCAGTTAGGCTATTAGGTGAGCTAAATAAACTATCAAAGTTTGATTTAGTTCACTTTAATGGACCCCACATAATGTTTAGAAAGCTTAACCTTCCAACCGTGTGTACTATTCATTCCGTACAAGTTAACGAAATTAAGTTGAAGCTTGCACATTTAAAGACCCTGGAGACCCCAACGGATATTAGAGATCTAATTTTGAAAAACCCCATAGGCAGTATATGTGATCTTTTTAATGCTCATGCAGCCGATAAAATTATCTGCCCGTCTCCTCATCTAGCAAGACTGATTAAGTCTTATTGCTTCGTTGATGAACATAAAATTCACCTTATTCCAAACGGGATAGATCTCGAATCAATTGACAAAATAAAGGATTATGATACTGACGTTCTAAGCAAGTATGGTTTAGAAAGAGACAATTACGTGCTTTTTATAGGAAGACTTTCCGTTATGAAAGGAGTGCAATATCTAATTAAGGCGTTTAGAGCAATTAAGAAAGAGTACTCGAAACTAAAGCTGGTGATCGTTGGAACTGGGCAATTTGAAAACCATTTAAAAAATCTTGCGTATGGAATAGAAGATATAGTGTTCATAGGGTATATTGATTCGCTGAAAGTTAAAAAGCTACTATATGAGAATTGTGTTGCTGTTGTAGTTCCGTCGTTGTATGAGGGATTACCTATGGTGGTTCTTGAGGCCATGGCCTGTAGAAAGGTTGTTATAGCAAGTGATGTAGGCGGTATTCCGTTGTTAATAAGGCACGGGAAAAATGGGTTTCTTGTAAAGCCTGGAGATCTCAAAAGCCTTGAGAAATTTATTAGGATATTGTTTGAAGACGCAAATCTTAGGAAGAACATGGGTTCGTTTGCTAGGAGGTTAGTAGAAAAAGAATTTACGCTTGATAAAATGGTTGGCAAGACGTTGAAAGTCTACGAGTCTTTGTTGTGAGATGTACATTTTGACAGCGTTGATGCCATCAAACGCGGGATAAACGTGTTAGTCGAGAAGCCTCTTACAATGACTGCCAGAGAAACGAATCTAATTTGGTGCTCTGAAACGTAGTATTGTTATGTTGACCGTGTATTATAACAGGCGTGAGTGTTGACAATGAACCGCTCTCATATATTAAAAGTTCTATTGTTCATCGCGATAATAGTCCTCCTCAGTAACGCGGTAGCTATTTCTAGGGACTATCAAGACAGCTGGATTCTTGAAGGATTAGAGATTTCCTTTGTGTTATTTGTGGCAACCTATGCATTAACTTTCTTCTCTGAAAAAAAAGTTTCGTGGATGGTTGCACTTGCGGTGATAGGCGGATGCGTATTTCTTTTAATTCCAAATTTGAAATATGTCTGGTTTCAGGGAACAGCGATTGACCAACACATACAATATGGTTTGGCCAATCACGTGTATAATGAAGGTTACATTGCAACTCAAGGTCCTTTTGGTGTCTCGGTTTACGGTAATACGCCACTTATTCATCTCACTTTCGCCATCTTCTCGATCGTTTTAAACATACCAGTGGTAGATTCATTCAAGTACATACCCGTTTTTCTGTGTCCAATCTATCCATTAGCAACATATATTATAATGAAAAAATTGAAGTTTCTACGGGGAACGACAGCCTTAAAATACGCCCTATTCGTCTCGTCTATACCGATCAGTTCAGAAAAATATGTCGTCACGGGAGCTCAATTCGGGGTCTTGCTAACCTTTTTAATTTTGACCAGTCTAGTAATACTGTTGCAAAAAAATGATCGACGTCGCTGGTTTATCTTCATATTTTTCATTTCAGTATTAGCAGCAACACATTCCTCTTCCTCCGTGCTCCTTACGGTATTACTGTTAATGATAATACTACTTCAAAAAGTATCCTATTTTCGACTGAAATCATATCTAAAAGCTTCGGCAACCTTTGCAGCTATATCAGTATGTGTAGCATGGCTTATGTTTCCAGCGAGATTCACGTTGGAAGCAATTACGCGCACGATTTTTGTTGGTGTGCCAAGCGGAGTGACTCCAATAGCAGAATCTGTACCTTCTCGTTTTTTTGAACTAGCCCGTGTAGACATGTTAGGGGCTATAAAATCAATTTTGGTGTTTAGCGGTGCAGCTGTTTTTCTTTCGCTTCTCACACTTGCTGGTCTAATGATTCTCCTGAAGATGCGAAAAGAGGTTGATAACACTTCGAAATTTCTTTTTCTTGTTGGCGGGTTGATACTTCTGTTTGTACCCATTGGGTTCCTATTAAAAGTAGGTGCATTCAGGATATTGCATCTTGCAAGCCCTCTTTTTCCAATTTTCTCTAGCATTTTTATTCTGTATGTAGGCAAAAGAAGGATGTGGGTGCGGGGGGTTATATTCCCAGCGATAATACTTTTAGCTACTTTACAACTATACGATTGTCAGCCACTTTTACCCTCTGCAAATGTTCTATCAAATGAATTACCAACAAGTGAGCCTATTGTCTACGTAAATCAGGTGAATTCTATCTATCAAAGGCAAATGATAGAATTCGCTAGGGATTATGTTGGTGGCCGAATCGCCGGTGACATAGTTACGAGAAACCAAATAATAGGTTTAACAGAGTTCGATTTCTCTGTTGCTCACCTTGAGTATTATTATCCCCTCGACAAAAATCAGTTAGAGAGAAAATATGATTGCTTCCTCATTCACCTTCCCGGGGCCAGTGGACGGTTTGGTGAACAAGCTGAGATGCGAACAAGAGATTTGATACTTGAGACCATCTATAATTCGAGCATCACCTACACGAACGGCGAATCATATATACTCGTCCACAACTTTACTCAACAATATGACTGAATCTTCTAACACGACAAGGACTGTCCACCAAGAACACGAATTCAGCGTTTAGAAGGAGTGCATTGGAACGCTTACACTGATGTGTTCATTGTGGCTAAGGAATACAAAGTAAATGTTTCATGAGAATGGACAACTGTCCCGAATTGTCGCCAAGTGTCGTTTTCAAGGTAATAGCTGGTGAACTAGAAATGGATCCAGAAGTTAGTGTAATAATCCCTACCAAGAATAGGGCTCATTACGTTTCTTCTGCAATTCAAAGCGTTTTGGATCAAACCTTTGGAGATTTTGAAATTATAGTAGTCGACGGCGCATCAATCGATAATACTAGAGAAGTCATAAGTAAGTTTGATGATGAAAGGATTTGTTACATCCGAGAAAAGAAAGATAGAGGAGTTTCCGCATCCAGAAACACAGGGATAAAGCACTCCAGAGGGAAGTTTATTGGTTTTCTAGATGACGATGATCGTTGGATGCCAACTAAACTCGAAAAACAGCTAAACCTTATCAATAAAAACCCTCACATCGGCGTAGTTTCCACAGGAGCTTGGGAAATTAAAAATAGTGGCAAAGTGACAGGTTACACATTCCCTCTTCTTAGAGGAAATATTTTCCCCAAAATACTAAGGAATAATTGCGTGGGAGGCTGTTCAAAGGTCCTTGTCAGAAAAGAATGCTTCAAGAAAGTGGGCCTCTTCGATGAGAAGCTTCCAGCTGGTGAAGACTTCGATTTATGGATCAGACTGGCCAAATATTATCAATTTGACTATGTACGAGAATGCTTGGTGTTATATAGAGTTCACGAAAAAAGAATTAGTACAGATCCATATAGAATTTTGAGAGCCAAGAAATTATTGTACAAAAAATATTCAAACGAATTGACAACATCGTTCAATCATAGGAAAATACTAGGATTTTGGCACTTTGTTTTAGGGGTATATCATTGCAGATGTGGAGACGTAGGACAAGGCAAAAAGGAATTTATAAAAGCAATTACCAACGATCCGTTTGTCGTTCTTTATTATGTTCGGTTATTTACTTCTTTTTTTGGTTCAACTGTTTTTAGCTTATTGACCAGTCTCTTAGATTCTTTCTCGCCAACATCATTCAAAAACGAAATTGTCTGAATTGATAGGCAAAGGCATTGAGGAGTCAATAATGACCAACATATTATTAGTGAACACAAATTGTTCATGGAACAAAGGGTCAGCCGCCCAAGTGATAAGCACAACAAGAACATTGCGTAGGCTTATTCCTAATGCAAGTTTTATTTTGGTGTCCGGTAGTCCAGAACTAGATTCTAAATTATGCGCAATACATAATATAAAAGTAGTAGGCCTTAGTGTAAAAACCTCTTTTTCAAAACATTCTAAACTGCGACGGTTATTCAGATTATCATATTATCTATTTCGTTGTGCTTTGTGGTCAGCATTGTGTAAAACTAAGTTAAATGTAAACAAATTGTTGGATGAAGAGGTATTAACAGAATATTATAAGGCAGATATAATTATAGATCTTAGTGGCGACACTATTAGCGACAAAGGCGCTTATTCTATCTTTTCCATATTAACAATCTTAATGGGGATCTTCTTGGGAAAAAAAATTGCAATTTACTCGCAGTCTATAGGCCCCTTCAGGAAAATGACTGTGCCCTTAGCTAGATTTTGCCTCAACAGGGCAAATTTAATAGTCGTAAGAGAAAATGTAACCAAAGACTATTTGAAAGATATAAGTGTTAACAACCCTTCTCTGTATCTCGCCGCGGAGATAGCTTTTCTCTTGGAACCGGCACCTCCTCAAAAAGTGCGAGAAATAATCTTGAAAGAAAATATAAAGGCAAATAAAAAAAATGGTCCATTAATTGGCATCGGTGCGAGCGCGCTCATATACAGGGCTTTCAAATCAAAAAATAACGTGTATGTTGCACTAATGTCGAAGATCGCTGATTATTTAGTTGAAAAATTGAACGCACAGGTGGTTTTCATTTCCCATGTTATCATTCCTCCAAAATATGGTTATCATGATGACAGGTTTGTAGCTGAAAAAGTCTATCAATTGGTTAGAAACAAAAATAGAATCAAAATAATCAGAGGCGATTACTCGCCAGAGGAATTGAAAGGAATTATTGGGCGATGTGACCTATTTATAGGAGCAAGAATGCATTCAGATATTGCTTCAGCTTCAATGCATGTTCCCACCATAGCAGTAGCATGGAGCCACAAGTATCACGGGATAATGAGAATGCTAGGACAAGAAAAGTACGTTTGTGACATTGGAACAACGATCTTCAAAGAATTAGTTTCAAAAATAAATGACGCATGGTCCAATAAAGATGAAATAAGGAACAAATTAGCATCCAAAACTACAGAACTTGAAGAATCAGCACTTTATAGTGGTAGGCTGGTTAAGAGACTAGTAACCTCCATTTCTCCCGAATGAACCAATTTTGATGGAAGCAACTTATATGCCAATAAAATAAAACAAAAGTGCGAGCTTATGCAACGAATTAAAAAAAGCATTGAAGAAACCGTTGATGCCGGGCTTTGCAACGGTTGTGGAACTTGTGTTGGTTTGTGTCCGAACTCCGCGATTCACATGAGTAAAGCAAAAGACGTGTATATTCCTAAATTGAACAGAAATAAGTGTAATCAATGTGGAATTTGTTTCGAAGTTTGTCCTGGTCATTCAGTGAATTTTAAGAAACTCAATTTAATGGTATTTGGTAGGGAGTACCAAGATATTCTGATGGGAAACTACATTAATTGCTACGTAGGACACGCTACTGACCTAAATATAAGACGCAATTCAGCATCCGGCGGTCTTGTAACAGCATTATTAGTTTTTGCAATTGAAGAAGGGATCATCAATGGAGCGTTAGTAACAAAGATGAATGAAGCCCATCCCCTAGAGCCAGAGGTTTTCATCGCAAGGACTAAAGATGAAATTATTTCAGCCTCAAAGTCAAAATATTGTCCGGTTCCCGCAAATATTGCGCTAAAAGATATTCTTAAGGAAAATGGAAGATTTGCAACTGTTGGGCTTCCTTGCCATATCCACGGAATCAGAAAAGCTGAAATAATCAATAAGAAATTAGCCAAAAAAATAGTTTTGCATTTAGGACTTATTTGCAATCATACTCCCACTTTTTCAGCAACCACGTACCTACTTCAAAAAATGAAATTGAAAAAAGAAGATGTTAAAAAAATAGATTATCGTGGCGAAGGATGGCCTGGAGGGATGTCAATTATATTAGCAAATGGGAAGAAAAAATTCGTAGAGGAATTTAATCCTTTTTATTGGGGACATGTATTTAACTCATATTTTATCCCAACACGATGTATATTATGTAATGATAAAATTTGTGAATTATCAGACATTTCATTTGGTGACGCATGGCATTTATCAAATAGCAAAATAGGTGAATCAGTCGTTGTTTCTAGGAGTGAGATAAGTGAAGAACTACTGGAAAAGGCAGCAATAAAGAAAGAAATAGAAATAAAAAAAGTAAGTAGTAAAGAAATAGTGGAATCACAAGGATTGGATTTGGTGAAGAGACAGCAAAAGGCGCGTATTCTTATTTTCAAAAAGCTTGGCAAAAGAGTACCAGTCTGCAATCAAGAGGTATTAGAATCAAAAACTTCAGACTATGTCAAAGCTCTATCGCTTTATTTGAGAAATTACGTATCGTCAAAGCCACATTTGTGGAATTTAATAAATATCTATCCTTTTTTACTTGCACGCATTAAAGGCCTACACAATAACTGACTTGGTCCGCGACAACTTCTGCACAAGATTAGGAATTGAGGGAATTTTATTGGTTTGCTTAGTTCAATTTTCATTCACAATACTTATATCTCACGTCTTACTATACAATATATAATATGGGAAGACTTGCCGCGTTATTCCTCCTTTTCTCTCTCTTTTTTACTGGTTGCTTACATATAGGGCTGGCTTCAAGTTTACAAGGCTCTCGGAGCCTTTCATCTCACGGAACAATCAGATATGAAAACGTTCCTTCTCTTCAAGTGTTCGGAGCACATGGACCTGACAAATTAACTAAAGAGCAGCTCAACAATGTTAATTTGTTGGCTCAGAGTTTGGATATGTATCGATGTTGGTATTATCGAGGATACCAAGTGCCACAATTACATCAGATTAATCCAAACATGCTGATTCTGTTATATCGAAATATACGTGCCATCTACAATTATAGCGACGAATGGCAAACAGCGTTGGATCAAGAATGGCTCTTAAGGGATAGTTCAGGCGCTTTAGTCCATTCTACTATTTGGCCTGAAATCTATATGACAGACATAGGAAACCCTGAGTATCAAGATTTTGTTGCAAACTGGATCAAAAACTATACTGACCTTTATGGATATGATGGAGTCTTCTCGGACAACGGTTTATTGGTAACGCCAAGCGAATGTTTTTGGGGCTCCTCTGGGGAACCAGTGAATTCGAGAACAGGAAACTTATGGACCAGTGAGGAAATTGTGGATGCTTATATAGCTTTTCATAATCGTATTAAAGCAACGATTGGTTCTAAACTGGATATTGCAAATGGGATATTTCATGGAGAAAGGTTCTTTAGCTCGGATAAACATGATAATTACGTGAAGGTTTTGACTGAAAGTAACTTAGATGGCTTTATGAGCGAAGGGCTTTTTAATTGGAACGAATATTACTCTGAAGATAAGTGGAAGAAAAGCGTTGATTTTGTGGTTTGGATACAAGAGAACTTTTTAAATCAAACGGGAAAGATTTTCAGTCCGCACGCCCAATGTGCGGTTGACCAGATTCCAGCCGACTGCACTACACAACAAATGGCAACTTTCGTTTTCTCGTCACTGCTTTTAGGCATAAATAAATCCCAGAACTACTTGTCGCTACAGGGAGCTATGTTGTTAGACGAAATTCAGGACCTATTCAAAATTGATTTGGGCGTTCCTAAAGCAAATTACTATTTAATAGAAGGGACCCACGTCTACGCTAGAGATTTTACAAAAATCAAAGTTTTGGTTAACCCGACGGATCAACCTTTTTTGGTGTATTTGGATGGAGATTATGAAACTCTTGAGGGACAAATTGTTTCATCCGTCAATATGGAACCTCACACTGGCCTCATATTGAAAGTGATTTACTAAGTTATCTTTTGTAAGGAAGACAGAAATGAATTTCGATGACATCAACCAAGATTATTGATTTGGTGGCTGAAGCATAACGCTTGCACTTTTGTGCGCGCAATATACCGACCTAGCGCGCGTCTTGCTTGTTTCACATCACCTTCAATATAGCGCGCATGCTTGGTTCAAAATTGTTGTCTTTTTAGGTTTACGGGAGTTCCGGGTGATGGATTCTGCTGTTCTAGTTTTCTTCTTCGTAGTCTGGGTATTGTTCAGGTGCTTTTCCTCTCGAATCGATGATGCGTGGATAGGCTGCCTTCTCTGAGGATCCCTGTTTCAAGAACTCAACTTCAAACCGCCACTCGTCGCCGTAATCAAACAGGTAAAGGAATTTCTGTTTCGGTTTAAGGCTCAGCGATTCTATCTTCACCTTAGTTGCTGGGGGCCCATCCGCTTCCGGATGGCAGTATTCGGAGTGTTTGTCCCAAGCCTTTCCGCTCATAAAGAAGGAGTATAGGTGGGTTGGGTCGGCGTCGAAGTCAAAAGCATGTTGAATTGCCATATGCAAATCGTCCAAGGTCCGGTTGCCGAGAACCTCAATCTTTCGCCAGACACGCTTGTCATACTCTAACTTAACCTTAAAGACGTAGGTTTTCATCCCACACCACATCATGAACATGGTTAATCCGCATTTATGTCTTTGCGTTGAAGGCGTAGACGAACTATGCTGGGTGCACAATACCTTTTCTGAGTGTGAATTGTTAGACGTAGTATGTTATGCTTCTGGCTTTTTCTGGTTTTCCAGTTTTTACAGCTGTCTCAGCTATGAAAAGCAATGATAGAACCGCGTATGATACCTGTGTTACTGCAGCCTTCAAACCTTTGAAGGTTATCTTGCCCAGCAGTGCTGCCAGTCTAGAGTTAACTCTCTCAACAGAGCCTCTAAGCCTATAGAGGCGCTTAAGCCGTTTAGACCCGTGAACCCTGAATTTCTTGTCAACTCTCAAGACGCCTTTGACACCGCGTTTCTGGTTTGAAGGGTAAGGAATCACCGGTTCAGCACCTAAACCCTTTATGAACTTCCGTATCCTGCGACTTGAGTACTGCTTGTCACAGATCACAGCTTCAA